>OLXN01000023.1_pt1 | contig 131529 bp, 124 predicted proteins | sample 1674021 | NCBI WGS metagenome assembly OLXN01 (sample SAMEA103958137, study PRJEB25191) | human gut metagenome | biome: human-associated habitat [ENVO:00009003]; feature: intestine environment [ENVO:2100002]; material: feces | place: Germany | collected 2013/2015
ATCGACTTCGAGAAGAAGACCCTGACGGTGAACAAGAGCTATCAGCGCCTCGGCAGAGAGGATATTATCACCACTCCGAAAACACCGAAAAGCATCCGCACTATCCTCATTCCCGACGGTCTTTGCACCTGTTTGCAGGAGTATATGTCCCATTGCTACGGACTGCAAAATGATGATCGGCTGTTTCCCTACACCAAGAGCTTTCTGTATCACGAAATGGAGTATGGCTGCAAGGCATCGGGGGTGAAGCGGATACGGGTGCATGACATTCGACACAGCCACGCCAGCCTGCTGGTGGAGATGGGCTTCTCCCCGCTGCTGATCGCGGAGCGGCTCGGACACGAGAAGGTGCAGACCACGATGGACACGTACAGCCACCTGTACCCCAACAAGCAGGTGGAGGTAGCCAGACAGCTTGACGGCATTATGCCGTGAGCCTCTGGCTACAAAAATCGCTGCAAATGTAGCCAATTTGTAGCCGCTAAAAAAGAAAAATCCTGAAAAACGCTGTATTACCAACGCTTTTCAGGATTCAGAAAACACTAAATACTTATTCCCACTCCACCGTCGCGGGGGGCTTGGAGGTGATATCGTAGACGATCCGGTTGATGTGCTTCACCTCGCCGACGATGCGGCCGGAAATCTTGTCCAGCAGATCATAGGGGATGCGGGACCAGGTGGCGGTCATGAAGTCCTGGGACTGCACCGCACGCAGGGCCAGGGTATAGTCATAGGTGCGCTCATCGCCCATAACGCCTACGCTGCGCAGGTCCGTCAGCACGGCAAAATACTGGCTGGTGGTGCGATCCAGACCCGCCAGAGCCATTTCCTCCCGGAAGATGGCATCGGCATCCCGAAGGATGGACAGCTTTTCCTCGGTGATCTCGCCGATGACGCGGATGGCCAGGCCGGGACCCGGGAAGGGCTGACGCCACACCAGCTGCTCCGGCAGGCCCAGCTCCAGGCCCAGCTGCCGCACCTCATCCTTGAACAGGCGGCGCAGAGGCTCCACGATGTCCTTGAAATCCACGCAGTCAGGCAGACCGCCCACGTTGTGGTGGCTCTTAATGACGGTGGACTCGCCGCCCAGGCCGGACTCCACCACATCGGGATAGATGGTGCCCTGGGCCAGGAAGTCCACGGCGCCGATCTTCTTGGCTTCCTCCTCGAACACGCGGATGAACTCCTCACCGATGATCTTCCGCTTACGCTCGGGGTCCGTGACACCGGCCAGCTTGCTCAGGAAACGGGGACCGGCGTTGACCCGGCGGACGTCCACGTTGAACTGCTTGGTCATCACATGCTCCACCTGGTCGCCCTCGTCCTTGCGCAGCAGGCCGTGGTCCACAAAGATGCACGTCAGCTGACGGCCCACCGCCCGCTGCAGCAGCGCGGCGGCCACGGAGCTGTCCACGCCGCCGGACAGAGCCAGCAGCACCCGGCCATTGCCGATCTTCTCCCGGCACTGGGCCACAGCCTCCTCCAGATAGGACGCCATGGTCCACTCCGGCCGGAAGCCGCAGATCTTATACAGGAAGTTCTCCAGAATTTGGCGGCCATACTCGGTATGCACCACCTCCGGGTGGAACTGCACGCCGTAGAGCTTCTTTTCCAGACACTGGACCGCCGCGTGGCGGCAGCCCTCGGTGGAGGCGATGATCTCGAAGCCGGGGGCCAGGCGCTCCACCTCCACCCCGTGGCTCATCCAGTACACAGCCGTCTCCGGCACGCCGTCGAACAGGGGAGAGGCGGTATGGGTCAGCTCCGTCTTGCCGTACTCCCGGGTGTCCGCCTTGCAGCACTGACCGCCCAGCAGGTGCATCATCAGCTGCAGACCGTAGCAGATACCCAGCACGGGAACACCCATGGACAGCATCTCCGGGTCGATCATGGGAGCGCCGGGGTCAAACACCGTGGCCGGGCCGCCGGTGAAGATGATGGCGTCCGGGGCAAAGGCCCGGACCTCGTCCATGGTCATGCGGAAGGATTTGATCTCGCAGTATACGCCGCATTCACGGACGCGGCGGGCCACCAGCAGGTTGTACTGGCCGCCGAAATCCAGCACTAAAACCTTTTTCATACGGGATCATTCTCCCGGAAGGTGATGTGGTCGGGGGTCGCTTCCTCGATGACGGCCAGGGAGTGGATGGGATAGCCCTTCTCCCGCAGGGCGTCGCCGCCGTGCTGGAAGCCCTTCTCCACTGCCACGCCAATGCCCACCAGCTCAGCCCCGGCGGCCTTGACGATGTCGATGAGGCCCTGCATGGCATAGCCCTTGGCCATGAAGTCGTCGATGATCAGCACCCGGTCCTTGGGACCCAGCCACTCCTGGGCCACAATGAGGGTCACTTTTTTCTTATAGGTATAGGAGAAGATCTCGCTCTGATACAGGCCGCCCTCGATATTGTCGCTCTTGGCCTTCTTGGCGAACACCATGGGAACGCCGTATTTCTGGGCACACACCGTGGCCAGAGGGATGCCGCTGGCCTCCGCCGTCAGCACCATGGTGATGTCCTTCACATCGAAATACTTGGCGAACTCATCGGCCAGCTGGCTCATAAGGGCGGTGTCCACCCGGTGATTCAGGAAACCGTCCACCTTGATGATGTTGCCGGGCAGGACCTTACCTTCCCGGCGGATGCGCTCCTTCAGCAGTTCCATAAATTCCTCCTATAAATCTCACATTGCTGTGAATAATGACTCTATTCTGCCCTATTCCCGGTACAAAAGCAAGGGGGCGAAAGGGCGAAGTTCCCGGCATTTCCGGGGCGAGTTTTGTCACTTATGACGGCGTTTAGCCCCGGCGCAGGCTCTCCCGGATAAAATCGCTGAAGCGCTGGGCCGCAGACGTCAGGGGCACGTCCCGCAGCACGCACAGGTCCACGCTGCGGGGCGGGATATCAAAGGACGTGCGCAGCTTCCGCAGGCGGCCGCTTTCCAGCTCCCGGCGGACAAACTCCTCTGTGACGCCGGCCACGCCGAACCCGATGGCCGCCAGGTCCACCAACAGGCTCCGGGCGCCCAGCTCGATCTCCGGGTTCAGGTGCAGTCCGTTCTGCAGGAAGTATTTTTCCAGATACAGCCGGGAGGAGGCCTTCCGCTCCAGCAGGATCAGCGGAAACCGGGCGATCTCCTCCAGGGAATAGACATGGTCAAAGTCGCAGGGATACTCCGCCCCGGCCACGAAAATGGAATGGGTGGCCAGGCACGGGAAGGTCTCCAGAGACGCCCCCTCCTGGGGGGTGCTGGCAAAGGCGATGTCCACCTTGCCGGACTGCAGCAGGCCCAGAACCTTGTGGCTCCGGCCGGAGATGATCTGAATATGAATGGCCGGATACTGCCGGTGGAACCGGTCCAGATACGGCAGCAGGAACTGGCTGGTCACCGTGTCGCTGGCGCCGATGGTCAGGTGGCCCATCTGCAGGTCCCGGCTCTGGGACAGCTTCTCCTCGCCGGTTTCCAGCAGGCCCATGGCGCTGCGGACGTATTCATACAGCATCCGCCCATCGGCGGTCAGGGTGACGCCCCGGGAGTTCCGGGCGAACAGCCGGGTCTGCAGCTCCGCCTCCAGCTGCTTGATGGACTGGCTGACGGCGGACTGGGATATAAACAGAGTCTGGGCGGCGGCGGTGATGTTTCCGGCCTCCGCTACCTCCTTGAACACACGATAAAGCTCCAGCTTCACGGACATGACAGCACCTCATTAAGAAAAGTAATGCGTACGGTTTGTATCATCTGCTGTAATTATATCAAATATTCCCGGGAATGCAACCCCTATCTTTCCTTCCCCGAAGGATTCGGCATTTTTTCCGATTTCCCTTGCTTTTTCCCGGCGGCTTCTGTATAATCATGACTGGCTTTTGCTGCAAGAGTAGAAGCGGCGCGTTAAGTGCCGGTCGGATGGGAGGTTGCCGCCGGACGAAGGAGACCTGTCTCCGCGGTGTCGTCTTCGCATCCGCTTTGGCAGCCGGCCCGGGGGTTCGCGCCCTGACAAGTGCATACTCCCCAACCTCCTCCCAATTTTTACCCGAATTAGGAGGTATTTTTTATGTCTGAACGTCACACCCATGCATCTGCCCACGGCAGACCCAAGTGGCCCGTGCGGGCCATGGTCACCTGCGCCCTGCTGACCGCCGTCAGCGTGGTGCTGGCCCGGTTCCTGATCCCTACCCCCAACGAGGTGACCCGCTTCTCCCTGGAGGCGGTGCCCATCTTCCTGGCCGGGATGCTGTTCGGGCCGCTGCCCGGGGCCCTGACAGGCTTCGCCGCCGATTTCATCGGTTGCCTGTTCTCCCCCTATGGCTACAACCCGATTTTCTGCGTGCCCCCGATCCTGTACGGCCTGTGCGCCGGGCTTTTCCGTCCCTGGCTGACCCGCAGGTGCAGTCCTCTGCGTCTGGCGGCGGCGTTTTTGCCGGCGGTGGTTCTGGGGTCCATCCTGTACCAGAGCTTCGCCTTGGCCATGATCTATGGCGGCGGCGCGAAAGCCGCGTACTTTCTCACCCGGCTGGCGGCCCGCAGCGTGCAGTTTGCCATTACCGGCGTGCTGGACGTGCTGGTGGTGTGGCTTCTGCAGCGTTCCGGCGCTCTGCGGGCCGTGGGCCTGCCGCCGGTGCAGTCGAAAGGAAATGATATACAATGAACATTGACGAAACCCTGTCCTATATCCACGCCGTCTGCTGGCGCAGCAGCATCCCGGGGCTGGAGCGCATCCGGGCGCTGCTGGCGCTGATGGGGGACCCCCAGAAGGACATGAAGTTCATCCACGTCACCGGCACCAACGGCAAGGGCTCCACCTGTGCCATAATGGCCAGCATCCTCCGGGCGGCGGGCTATCGCACGGGCCTGTACACCTCGCCCTTCCTGATCCGGTTCAACGAGCGCATGCAGGTGGACGGCCGGCAGATCACCGACGACGAGCTGTGCGAAATCACGGCCCAGGTCCGCCCTCTGGCGGACTCCCTGGACCCTCACCCCACGGAGTTTGAGATGGTCACGGCCATCGCCTTCGCCTATTTCGCCCGGCACAACTGCGATATCGTGGTGTGCGAGGTGGGCATGGGCGGCGAATTTGACGCCACCAACGTGATCCCCGCCCCGGAGGCCGCCGTGTTCTGCAACATCGGTCTGGATCACACCCAGTATCTGGGGGACACCATTGAAAAAATCGCCGCCACCAAGGCCGGGATTATCAAGCCCGGCTGTGACGCGGTGCTGTATCGCCAGTCCGCCGCCGTGGAGGAGATCATCCGCCAGCGGTGCGAGCGTCTGGGTGTTCCCCTGCACCTGGCGGATTTCGACGGCATCCGTCTGGAAAGCGCCGGGTTGGAGGGCCAGGTTTTCGATTGGGAGGAGCTTACCGGCCTGCGCCTGCCGCTGCTGGGACGGCACCAGCTGTGCAATGCCGCCGTGGCCCTGACGGCCATCCGGGTGCTTCAGGCCCGGGGCTGGGCCATTACCGACTCCCATATCCGCCGGGGGCTGGCCTCCACCGACTGGCCCGGCCGGTTCCAGATCATCGGCCGCGACCCGCTGTTCATCATCGACGGCGGCCACAATCCCCAGTGCATCCAGGCCCTGGAGCAGAACATCCGGGACTATCTGCCCGGGCGGCCCCTGACGGTGCTGACCGGGGTCATGCAGGACAAGGACTACCACTGCATGTACCGGGGCGTGGCGCGCTACGCCAACTCCTTCATCACGGTGACGCCGGATAACCCCCGGTCCCTGCCTGCCGGTGAGCTGGCGGCCTATATCCGGGAGCTGAGCTGTTCCGCCACGGCCTGCGGCACCATCCGGGAGGGGGTGGCCCTGGCCCTGGAGCAGGCGGGGCCTGACGGCACGGTGCTGTGCTACGGGTCCTTGTACCTCATCGGAGACGTGGAGCTTCAGCTGCGGGAGCTGAGAAAATAAAGGAAATGAGCGTGCATCCGCCCTCTTTACCCGGATGCACGCTCACTTCATAGGCACGGGAGGTAAGACCCTCTCCACTCATGATTATATTTGATTTCCATATTTTCGTCAAGTGCATAATTCGAATAATTGTAAGCTTTCTGTTGATAAATATTCTGGAGGCTGTCGGAAAAACCGGAAATCTTCCGCCATCGGAAAGGAAGATCGTTACGAAAGAAACCCATCAGGGGTGTCTTTCGTTTCCAATCGCAGGTTTTTCAGAACTTTTCAGTTCTGAAAAACCGCACGCAGCTTGTCAAAAAAACTTCTTTGACAAGCTGGTTATTGACGCAGCACCCCCGATGGACGTATAATCATCCTGACGAAAGGAGGCCCGGCACATGACCCAGTGCGAAGCCTGCTGCTTTTATAACTACGACGAGGAATACGACGAATACATCTGCGATGTGGACCTGGACGAGGACGAGATGGTGCGGTTCCTGTCCGGACGGGGGGACTGCCCCTACTGGCGGCCCTGCGACGAATACCGCACCGCCCGGCGTCAATAGGCGGAAATATAGGTGGATTTTTCCACCGCCCTGTGATACAATGGCCCTGCCGCACACGCGGCGCAAAGGGAGAGTGAGAAAGTGGATAAGCTATGCGACCTGCTGGACATCCGGCCCGGCGTCACCGCCCTGATCGGCGGCGGCGGCAAGACCACCCTGATGTATCACCTGGCCCGGGAGCTGCGGGAGCGGGGCACCGTGGCGGTGACCACCACCACCAAGATCTGGCCCCCCACCGGCATCACCGTGGCCCGGGACCCGGATACCGCCCGGGAAATTCTGGCCCGGGAGGGCCTGGTGTGCCTGGGGGTCCCGTCGGCCCAGGGCAAGCTGGTGTCCCCGGGCTTTGAGGGCTGGGACGCCCTGGCGGACTATACCCTGGTGGAGGCGGACGGCTCCGCCGGAAAGCCCTTCAAGGGCCACGAAAAACACGAGCCGGTGCTGCCGCCCCGGCGCAACACCACCATTCTGGTGCTGGGAGCCGACGGCTTCGGCCGTCCCATCAGCGTTGCGGCCCATCGTCCGGCCCTGTATGCCCGGCTGGCCGGTGTGCCGGAAAACCGGCTCGTGACCCCGGCCATCGCGGCCCGGGTGGCCGCCCGGGAGGGATTTCATGACCAGGTTTTCGTGAACCAGGTGGACCAGGAGGAGGAGCGTCCCCTGGCCCGGCAGCTGGCGGAGCGGCTGGACTGCCCGGTGGCTGCCGGTTCCCTGCGGTCCGGCTGCTGGGAAAAGATCAAATAACAGGAGGATTCAACTATGGAACGTACCTATGCGGAATATGCCGCCCACCAGGCGGTGGAGCTGCTGGCCATCGACAGCCCCACGGGCTTCACCCGGCAGGCGGCGGAGTGGGTGCTGAACGCCTTCCGGTCCCTGGGCTATGAGGCCCGGACCACCGTCAAGGGCGGCGTTCTCATCGACCTGGGCGGCAGCGACGAGAATGACGGCCTGCTGCTGGAGGCCCATGCCGACACCCTGGGCGGCATGGTGGCGGAGATCAAGGGAAATGGCCGCCTGCAGCTGACGGCTCTGGGCGGTATGCGTCCGGAAAACGGCGAGGCGGAGAACGTCCGGGTCTACACCCGCGGCGGCCGGGTCATCGAGGGCACCTTCCAGCTGTGCAACGCCTCCGTCCACGTCAACGGCGAATATGCCGACGCCAAGCGCAGCTATGACACCTGCGAGGTGGTGCTGGACGAGGACGTGAAGTCCGCCGACGACACCCGCGCTCTGGGTGTGGAGGTGGGTGACGTCGTCTGCTTCGAGCCCCGGACCCGGATCACCGGCTCCGGCTATATCAAGAGCCGGTTCCTGGACGATAAGCTGTCCGTGGGCATTCTGCTGGGCCTGGGCAAGTATATGAAGGACCGGGGGCTCACGCCCCGCCGCCGGGTATATGCCCATGTGACGGTGTATGAGGAGGTGGGCCACGGCGGAGCCGCCAGCGTGCCCCAGGGCGTCACCGAGGCCATCAGCGTGGACATGGGCTGCGTAGGCGACGGTCTGCGCTGCACCGAGCGGCAGGTGTCCATCTGCGCCAAGGACTCCGGCGGCCCCTACAGCTATGAGGTAGTGGGCAGGCTCATGGACGCCGCCCGGCGGGAAAAGGCCGACTACGCCGTGGATGTGTACCCCCACTACGGCTCTGATGTGGAGGCCACCCTGTCTGCCGGAAACGACCTGCGCCACGGGCTTATCGGTGCCGGCGTCTACGCCAGCCACGGCTATGAGCGCAGCCATATCGACGGCGTGTGGAACACCCTGAAGGTGCTCAAGGGATATCTTGAAATCTAAAAACTGCCCCTTATGTTAGACAGCCCCTGCGGGATTTTCCCGCAAGGGCTGTTGTTCGATTTGGGATGCTTTACCGGCCGGCAGACTCCTCAGCGATCTTTCTGGCGACTTCCTCGTCAGTCAGATAGGCGCTGGGGGCGGGGGCCACGCCGCGGCCCCACTCGATCCAGTTGACCACAAAGAAGGAGATGGTGCTCACCAGGCATCCGGCCACCACCGGCATCAGGAACATCCAGGTGCCGCCGCCGCCCACGATCTGCCACACCACAAAGGCGATGGTGCCGCAGATGATGGAGATGATACCGGAGTTCTTGGTGGCCTTGGGCACTGCCAGGCCCAGGCCATATGCGGCGAAGGGACCGGCGCAGCGAATGCCGAAGGCGAAGGTGTTCATGGCCACGATAGACACGCCGAACAGAGAGATCAGCATGGCCACAACGGCGGACAGCACGTTGCAGGCCCGGGTATAGAAGATGGTCTGCTTGTCCGTCAGCTGCTTCTTGCCGCCCAGACCGGTGTACAGGTCGTTGATGATCATGGTGGACATGCACAGCAGGTTGGAGTCGGCGGAGGACATGGTGGCGCAGATGATGGCGGCGGAGATCAGGCCCGTCACCACACCGGGGGCATAATGACCGGTGACGATCATCATGGCGTTGCTGCCGTTCTCGGCCAGGCCGGGCAGCTGATCCTGCAGAGCGAAGGCAGCCAGACCCAGCAGGGTGGGGAAGATGGACATGGCGGCCATGAGGATGGCGGACACAAACGCGGCGTTCTTGGCGGTCTTTTCGTCCTTGGCGGTCTCAAAGCGGGAGACCATCTCGGGACCGGCCAGGAAGGTGCAGAAGTAGTTGAAGATGTAGCCGATGATGGAAGCCCAGCCGATCTGGGTCAGGTTCAGCTTCTCACCGGGCAGAGCCGCAGAGATGGCGCTCCAGCCGCCGGCATGGTTCAGCACGATGGGAGTGGCGATGGCCAGGCCCACCAGGATGATGCCGAACTGCACCAGGTCGGAGATCTGGTCGGCGATCATGCCGCCCATGGTGGTGTACAGAATGATGACGATACCCGCGAAGATCAGGCACACATTCAGGGGAATGGAGGGGATCAGGGCGTTGATGACGCCGCCGGAGGCGGCGATCTGGGAGGAGGTCAGGCAGAACAGCGACAGCACGGACAGGATAGCCGTGAAGTTGCTGGAGAACTTGCCGAACCGGCGGCCCACCACCTCGGGGATGGTCACGGCCATGGTCTTGCGGATCTTGGGAGCGAAGTAGGCCAGGGGAATCATGGCAATGGAAGCCGCCAGGACGTACCACACGGCGCTGAGGCCCCAGTCGCCGAAGGCCTTCTGGGCCAGGCCCGTGGTGCAGCCGCCGCCGATGTTGTTGGCGGACAGGGAGAACGCCACCATAAACAGGCCCATGCGGCGTCCGGCCACCATGTAGTCCTTGGCGTTCTTGATCTGGACCTTGCTGACCACGGCGCCCACGGTCAGCATGCCCACCAGATATGCGACAACGATAATCAGGGGCAGAATTTGAATTTCCATATGCTTTTCTCCTTCTTTTTTTCCGGATTCCTGCCGGGTACTTCACTACTTTACTCGCAAATATTGTACCATGCAACAAAAATTTGATCAATTTGTTAGCTTTCTGTGAATTCAACAAAACATACCGTTTATAATCGTCTATAATGCATAAAAACGCAGAATTGCGCTAAATTATGTCATTATCGACAAACATCCCTGTCATTTGCTGGAATTATACCGGCATGATGCACTCCTCCGCCGGGCGAAAAAATCCCCCGGTTCAATGTGAACCGGGGGACAGGCAGCTTGTCAAAAAGTCTTTTTGACAAGCTGCTTGCGGTTTTTCAGAACTTAGAAAGTTCTGAAAAACCTGTGATTGCAAACGAAAGACACCCCTGATGGGTTTCTTTCGTAACTATCTTCCTTTCCGATGGCGAAAGATTTCCGGATTTTTTGACAGTCTCAGGTCTTACTTCTCCTTATAATACAGACGGCAGTGGCAGTACCCCTCAAAGTCGGGGTCTGCGATCTGGTCTTTGAATTCCTTGCACATGCAGCGGTTTTCCTCCGTCCGGGCCAGGCGGCACGGGCAGTACCCGCCGGTGCGCTTTAACCCCTCCCGGATGGCGTCCACCACCTGCCGGTCCTCGTTGAGCCGAACCTTCATGGCGCGCCTCCTTTCTGATTTGTACACTCACTATAACATGTACAGGCCCCGTCCGCAATATGCAAATGCAACACTTTGTCCCGGAATGATTTTCGTGTGCCGAAATTTATTGCATTTATACGAAACAATTTTCGTCACAATCTTGGCAATGGAGTGGGAAACGTTCCCGGTTTTCCGCCGTTTCCGAAGATTTCAAAATTTCAGGCCGCCCTATGGTTCCGTGAATTTTTCTGCAATGTTTTCTCATCAATTATGAAAATTTCTCATCGGATAGACAACTTTTCTGAAACAATTGACTTTTGAAGGCAATTGTGGCATTCTGTACCTGTAACCAATATCAGTCCGCCTGGGGCGCACAGTCAGTCGCCGCAAGCGGACGGAAGGAGTGGAACTGTTTTGAGCAGACTTGACATCAAAACCCCCAGCAGGGCTCAGACCGTGGTAGAGGGTCTTTACCGCGATGTGGAGCGCCGGATCGCCGCCAGCCCTCCGGGCCTGTGCCCGGTGGAAATGTCTCTGTCGTTTCTGCAGCTGTGCCACGCCCAGACCTGCGGCAAGTGCGTTCCCTGCCGCATCGGCCTGGGCCAGCTGACCAAGCTCATTTCCCAGGTGCTGGACGGCACCGCCAACATGGACACCGTCCGCATCATCGAGAAAACCGCCCGCAGCATCGTGGACACCGCCGACTGCGCCATCGGCCGGGACGCCGCCCGCCTGGTGGTGGATGGCCTGGAGGGCTTCCGGGACGACTATGAGGAGCACGTGCAGCACCACCGGTGCCTGGCAAGCCTCCAGAATCCCGTGCCCTGCGTTGCCCTGTGTCCGGCGGGGGTGGATATCCCGGGCTACATGGCCCTGGTGGGGGTCGGGCGCTACGCCGACGCCGTGCGCCTGATCCGCAAGGACAACCCCATGCCCACCGCCTGCGCCTACATCTGTGAGCATCCCTGCGAGGCCCGCTGCCGCCGGAATATGATCGACGATCCCATCAACATCCGGGGCCTGAAGCGGTATGCCGTGGACCACGCAGGCGTGGTGCCCAATCCCCCCTGCGCCCCGGCCACCGGCAAGACCGTGGCCATCGTGGGCGGCGGCCCCAGCGGCCTCAGCTGCGCCTATTACCTGGCCCTGATGGGCCATAAGGTCACCATTTTCGAGGAATGCAGCAAGCTGGGCGGCATGCTGCGCTACGGCATCCCCAGCTACCGCTTCCCCCGGGAGAAGCTGGACGCCGAGATCGACTCCATCCTGTCCCTGGGCATCGAGGTCCGCACCAACGTCCGCATTGGCCGTGATATCTGGCTGGAGGAGCTGGAAAAGCAGTTCGACTGCATCTACATCGCCATCGGCGCCCACCAGGACAAGAAAACCGGCATTCCCGGCGAGGACAGCAGGAACGTCTTGTCCGCCGTGGAGATGCTCAAGGCCATCGGCGACGACGTGATGCCCGACTTCACCGGCAAGCAGGTGGTGGTCATCGGCGGCGGCAACGTGGCCATGGACGTCACCCGCAGCTCCATCCGCCTGGGAGCCGGCAAGGTCACCTGTGTGTACCGCCGCCGCCTGGAGGATATGACGGCCCTGCCCGACGAGGTGGCAGGAGCCACCGCCGAGGGGGCGGAGATGATGACCCTGGCAGCTCCCGTCCGCATTGAAGCCGACGAGGACGGCGTGGCCCGGGCTCTGTGGGTCCAGCCCCAGATCATCGGCGATGTGGACAGCTCCGGGCGTCCCAAGCCCAACAAGGCCGCTCTGGACCAGGTGCGCATCCCGGCGGATATCATCGTGGTGGCCATCGGCCAGGGCATCGAGATCCAGGGCTTTGACCAGGCCGGCGTGCCCATTACCCGCGGCGGACGGCTGGTGGCCGCCCTGTCCGGTCAGGTCAACGATATGGACAACATTTTTGCCGGCGGCGACTGCGTCACCGGCCCCGCCACCGCCATCCGGGCCATTGCCGCCGGAAAGGTGGCTGCCGCCAACATCGACGAGCACCTGGGCTTCCACCATGAGATCCGGGTGGACGTGGACATCCCGGCTCCCCGGCTGAACAACCGCCCGCCCCACGGGCGCATCAACACCACCGAGCGCCAGGCCTGTGAGCGCAAGTGCGACTTTGAGGACATCGAGTGCGGTCTCACCGAGGAGGGCGCCGTCACCGAGGCCTCCCGCTGCCTGCGGTGCGATCACTTTGGCTACGGCATTTTCAGAGGAGGTCGAGATATCAAATGGTAACGCTGACCATCGACAACAGAACCGTCACCGTGCCGGAGGGCACCACCATTTTAGAGGCCGCCCGCTCCGTGCGCCTGGATATTCCCACCCTGTGCTACCTGAAGGACATCAACGAGATCGGCGCCTGCCGCATCTGCATGGTGGAGGTGGAGGGGGAACAGCGCCTGGTGGCCGCCTGCGACACCCAGGTGGCCGAGGGCATCGTGGTCCACACCAACTCCCCCCGGGTCCGTGAGGCCCGCCGGGTGAACCTGCGGCTGCTGCTGGCCCAGCACGACATCCGCTGTCCCAAGTGCACCCGCAGCGGCAACTGCAAGCTCCAGCAGCTCACCAACGACTATAACCTGCTGGGCAACCACTATATCAAGGACCTGCGGCCCATCGAGCCGGATTTCAGCACCCCCGTGGTGCGGTTTGAAAACCGCTGCATCCGCTGTATGCGCTGCATCCAGGTCTGCGACAAGATCCAGGGTATGCACATCTGGGACCTGATGGGCACCGGTACCCGCACTACCATCGGTGTGTCCGGGGCCAGGACGTTGGCAGACTCCGACTGCACCTTCTGCGGCCAGTGCATGACCCACTGTCCCGTGGGCGGTCTGCAGGAGCACGACGACACCGGCCGGGTGTTCGACGCCCTGGCCAACCCCAAGAAGATCACCGTGGTCCAGATGGCCCCGGCGGTCCGGGCCGCCTGGGCGGAATACTACCACCTGAAGCCCGAGTACGCCACTGCCCAGCGCATGGTCACCGCCCTGAAGCAGATGGGCTTTGACTATGTGTTCGACACCAATTTCACCGCCGACCTGACCATCATGGAGGAGGGCAGCGAGTTTGTGGAGCGCTTCACCCACCGGGATCAGTACACCTGGCCCATGTTCACCTCCTGCTGTCCCGGCTGGGTGCGGTTCGTCAAGACCCAGTTCCCCAAGTATGTCAGCCATCTGTCCACCGCCAAAAGTCCCCAACAGATGTTCGGTGCCGTGGCCAAGAGCTACTTCGCCAAGAAGCTGGGGGTGGACCCCCACGACATCTTCGTGGTGTCCATCATGCCCTGCACCGCCAAAAAGAGCGAGGCGGCCCTGCCCACCATGCGGGACGCCTGCGGCGACCCGGACGTGGACGTGGTGCTGACCACCCGTGAGATCGTCCGGATGTTCCGGGGTGAGCAGATCAACCCCGCCGTCCTGGATGAGACGCCCTTTGACAGTCCTCTGGGCAGCGGCACCGGCGCGGCGGTGATCTTCGGCGCCACCGGCGGCGTCATGGACGCGGCCCTGCGCAGCGCCTACTACCTTGTCACCGGCCAAAATCCCGATCCCGACGCCTTCCGTGACGTCCGGGGCATGGACGGCTGGAAGGAAGCCAAGTTCGATATCCCCGGGGCCGGACCGGTGTCCGTGGCGGTGGCCAGCGGCCTGCTGAACACCCGCAAGCTCATGACCGCCCTGGAGCGGGGCGAGGTGCGCTATGACTTCGTGGAGATCATGGCCTGTCCCGGCGGCTGCGCCGGCGGCGGCGGTCAGCCCATCCACGACGGCGTGGAGCTGGCGGAAAAGCGCGGCAGCGTCCTGTGGAACATCGACAAGGCCGCCCCCTCCCGGTTCTCCCACGAGAACCCCGAGGTCCACAAGCTGTATCGGGAGTTCATGAAAAAGCCCCTCAGCGACGTATCCCACCATCTGCTTCACACCGACCATCAAGCCTGGAAAATGCCCAGCCAAAAGTAATATTCCGTCAAAAGTGACAGCCGCTTGTCTGCAGGTGGCTGTCACTTTATAATTTTTTCACATATTTTTTATGGTTTGTTCTTACATTGTTCACATTTATATATTGTATTTATGGTAATATAATAGCAACATATATCATATGATGGAAAGTATAAAGCATAATGAGCAAGAGGAGGTACCTGCCATGAAATGTCCCTGCTGTGGAAACGAGATGCAGTCCGGCTTTGTCCGGGCTATGGGCCGAGGCGGCGTGTGCTGGGTGACGGAGAACCGGCCCATGGGCGCGGCCGTGGGCTGCCCGGGCTTCCTGCTTCTGGGAAAGGCCCCCCACTCGGAAACGGACCACGTTCCGGCCCAGCGGTGCGCCGCCTGCCGGATGGTAACCATCGCCTACGACCCGGAATAACCGGCTTGCTGCACGGATAGCGGCACGGCTTATGCCGTGCCGCTAATTGTCCAAAAAGGGCAACGCCCTTTTTAGACAAAAGGCTTGCAGTCTGCGAATGGCAAACTCTGTGAGGCTTTTTTGACACGCGGCGGCACGGCGTAAGCCGTGCCATTTTTCTGCAAATTTATGAAAATTCAACAAAGGCCCTTGTATTTCCCGGGAAAATTCGGTAGACTAATAGGAAAAAATCAGGAGGTTTTTCATGAAATTGGAAACCAAGCGCAGATTATCCATGCTCCTGCTGGCCGTGGCCGTGAACTTCTGGCTGCTGCGGCAGCTGGCGGTGGTGTATATCCCCGGTGTCTCGGCTCTGGCTCTGGCGGGGGCCATGCTCCTGCTGGCCTCCGGCATGGACCGCAGCCGCTCCGGCCAGAAGGCCGCCGTGACCCTGATCTTCGCCTTCGGCCTGCTGAACATCCTTTTCGCCATCATCGAGCTGTACGGCTATTTCCGCGCATGACCCCGGCTTGTCCCGGTTTGTCCCGGCTTGTCTCAGCCTGTCCCAGCCTGCCCCAGTTTGTGACATTTTCATGAATTCACTTGACGGACTCTTTACATAGCCCGGAAAACCCGGTATAATAACTCGGATATGCAGAAAGAGGGTGGACCCTTGCAAGTGAATCAAGTGCGGCTGGGAGCGGTGCTGTCCTATGTGTCCATGGGCCTGAGCACGCTGATCTCGCTGATCTATACGCCCATTATGCTGGGCCGGCTGGGCGAAACGGAATACGGTGTATACGGCGCGGTGGGGCCCATCATCTCCTACCTGCTGCTGCTGAGCATGGGCCTGGGCAGCGCCTATATCCGCTACTATTCCCAGGCCAAGGTGGCCAAGGACCGGCGGGAAATGGCAAAGCTCAACGGCATGTTCCTGGTGACCCTGTCGCTGCTGGGACTGGTGCTGCTGGCCCTGGGCTTCTTTCTGGCCGCCCATCCCCAGATGGTGTTCGGCACCAAGTGGGCCCCGGAGGAACTGGCCCTGGGCGCAAAGCTCCTGCGGATCATGACCCTAAACGCGGCTCTGTCCTTCCCCTTCAGCGTTTTTGAGTCCCATGTGAACATCCACGAGCGGTATCTGTTCCTGAAGGCTGTCACCATGGCCAAATCCGTGCTCAGTCCGCTGATCTCCATTCCCCTGCTGCTGTTGGGCTTCCGCTCCCCGGCCATTGCCACGCTTTCGCTGGTGCTGACCATCGTGTGCGGCCTGACGTATATGGCCTACTGCTTCGCGGTGCTGAAAATGCCGGTGTCCTTCCGGACTTACGACCTGCCGCTGATGAAGAACATGATGGGCTTCACGTTCTACATCTTCCTGGCGGTGGTGGTGGACCAGCTGAACTACGGCATCGGAACCCTGATGACCACCTGGATCCATGGCGCGGAGCTGTCCGGCGTATACTACAGCGCCAACCAGCTGAACGTGTACTATCTGTCCTTTGCCATGGCCATCTCCAATGTGCTGATCCCCCGGGTCCACCGGATGGTGGCGGAGGGCGACTCCAACCGGGAGCTGACCCGGCTGATGACCAAGGCAGGACGCCTGCAGTTCATCATGCTGATGGCGGTGTTTCTGGGCTTTGTGGCGGTGGGCCGTCCCTTTGTGATTTTATGGGCCGGCGGCAAGGAGCAGTTTGCCGTGGACTATCCCGTGGCCCTGCTGCTGTTTGCCAGCACCATCGTCTCCGCCATCCAGTTCGTGGGGCTGGAGATCCTCCGGGCCAAGAATATGCACCGGTTCCGGGCCTGGGTCTATCTGGCCGCCGCCGCCGTCAATGTGGGGCTGATGATCCCCCTGTGCAAATACGGCGGCCTGGTGGGCGTGGCCGGTTCCATCCTGTTTATCACGGTGGTGGGGAACGTCCTTCCCATCAACTGGTATTTCCGCCGCCATGTGGGCCTGGATGTCCGCTGGTTCTGGGTCCACATCGCCCGGCTGCTGCCGTCCATGCTGGTACCCGCCATCGTGGCGGTGCTTATCGCCGTGCTGGCTCCGGTGTCCGGGTATCTGGATATTCTCATCTGGGGCTGCGTGTTCGTGGCTGTCTACGCCGCCAGCCTGTGGCTGTTTGGCATGAACCGCTACGAGCGGGGCATCGTCACCGGAGTGCTGGACAAATTCCGCCGCAAGCGCCGCAGAAGGGCATAATATCGTTCAAGCAGCCAAAAGGGCTTGCCGTCTGCAAAGTGCAGGTAGCAGGCCCTTTTGATATTCCTGCGACAGATGGACTGCCGGGCAGGGCAGGGGAGACGGTATGCGCTACAGCTCCTTCTTGATGGCGCGGATGGCACCCTTTTCCAGGCGGCTCACCTGGGCCTGGGATATGCCGATCTGCGCCGAAACCTCCATCTGGGTCTTTCCCTGGTTGAAGCGCATCATCAGAATGCTGCGCTCCCGGGGCGTCAGGCGGCTGATGGCGTCCTTCAGGGCAATGCGTTGGATCCAGCTCTCGTCGGTGCAGCGGCGGTCGCTGACCTGGTCCATGACGCATACCGTGTCGCCGCCCTCGGAGTATATGGGCTCGTACAGGGACACCGGGTCCACGATGGCGTCCATGGCCAGCACCACCTCCTCCCGGGGGATGGCCAGCTCCTGGGCCAGCTGCTCCACAGTAGGCTCCCGCTGACTCTGGCGCAGCAGACGCTCCCGGGCCTGGAGGACCTTATACGCCGTGTCCCGCAGGCTTCGGGACACCCGGATGGCGCTGTTGTCCCGGAGATACCGCCGGATCTCCCCCACGATCATGGGAACGCCGTAGGTAGAAAAGCGCACCGGCTGGTTGATATCGAAGTTGTCAACGGCCTTGATGAGGCCGATACAGCCCACCTGGAACAGGTCGTCCATGTTCTCGCCCCGGCTGGCAAATCGCTGGAGCACCGACAGCACCAGCCGCAGGTTGCCTCGGATGAGCTTTTCCCGGGCGGCCATGTCTCCCTCCTTGGTCCGCCGCAGAAGCTCCGTCATTTCGTCGTTTTTCAGAACCTCCAGCTTGGCGGTGTTGATGCCGCAGATCTCCACTTTTCCCTGCATTCCACTACTGCCTCCGTCACTTGGATAAAAACAGTATTCCCGGGGAAAAGTTCCTTATACGGCGCCACAGAATCCCATCAGCTTTCGCTGAACAGGCCATCCAAAAAAATTTTGGATTTTTTGAAAAAAAGACTTGCATTTTCTGGGAGACCGTGGTATTATAGCAAAGTCGTCAAGAGACACGCGCCGTTAGCTCAGCTGGATAGAGCGTCTGGCTACGGACCAGAAGGCCGGGGGTTCGAATCCCTCACGGCGTGCCAAAAAGACCCGAAACCGTAAGGTTTCGGGTCTTTTTGTTTGCATAAGTTGTTGTTTTCTCCTACTGCTTTTTTCTGACCCAAACGCTGACCCCAACGGGAGCGGATAGCGGAAAGGTCTATACCGCACGGGAGAGGATGCTCCCCATGGTTTGCGCCGCCTTGAGCTGTGCGTCGGTGGTGACGTGGGCGTAGGTATCCAGCGTGAACCCCGCCGAGTAGTGACCGAGCATACTGCTGACCGTTTTTACGTCCACGCCGTTTTGCAGGGCCATCGTCGCGAAGGTGTGGCGTAGGTCATGAAAGCGTATCCGTGGCAGTCCTGCTCGCTTTAGAACGCGGTGCAGCATATGCAACACGCTGTCCGGGGACATGGGGCATCCGGTGGGCGATGGGAACACCCATTCGCTGCTACCCGTTTTTCTCCTTTGATGCATCAGAACGCTTATCGCGTCTGCCGACAGCGGCAGCGTGCGGTAGGCGTTTTTCGTTTTCAACGGTGCCTCGACTACTTTGCCGTTTTGCCGGGAAATGGCCCGTTGGATTTTCAGTATGCCACGGACGAGATCAACGTCCGTCCATTTCAGTCCCAACAGTTCGCCGCGCCGAAGTCCGGTGGCGAGGTCGAGGTAGTAGAGCTCGTACACGCCGCTGTCCTTAGCCTCATGGAAGAAGGTGCTGAGTTGGTCGGCGGTCAGCGTTTTCATCTCCTTGTGTTCGACTTTTGGCAATGCGCAGCCCTGTGTTGGATTTTTCGTGACGAGACGCTGTTCGAGGGCGAGGTTGTATGCCGACCCGATCATCTGATGAATGTTCCGCACGGTTTTCGGTGCTAACCCTTTCGGCTTTTTCTTGGCCTCAATGCGGTCTACCCGCCCGCCGTCCAGTAGATGTTTGTAGAACCGCTGTAAGTCCAGAGAAGTGAGGTCTGCCAGCGGGATGCTGCCGATCTGCGGCTTGATGTGGTTTTCAGAAAGCCTTGCGAGGTTTTGAAGGTCGATGGGCGCAGCTTGATTTTTGCGTAGTTTTCCATCCACACTTCCAGCCAACTCCCCACCGTGTAGTTCTTGGCCCGCCCATAGTCCATGCCCACATTTTCCTCGATGGCTTTCTTCAGCTTTTCTTTTACTTCCGCTTGCGTCTTGCCGAGGACATTTTTGATGATGGCCTTTCCGGTTTCCGGATCGTGACCGACTGTGTAGCGGCCCTCCCATCGTCCATCCTTGCGCTTTCGGATATTGCCTTCTCCGTTTGCTCGTCGTTTTGGCATAAAATCGACCTCCTTTGTAACGGTACACAATACCGTAAAAGGCAGAGAAAAGCTATGGGGAAGCCACACTATTACCAGAAAGTTATCAATTCTCAACCGTCGCTTATCTTTGTTTATGGCGTAGCAAGATTTGAGCTGCTACGGAGACTTCCACCGACTACAACGGTATAAAGCGTACCGATTTTCTATCAAAGCGCCGCCGCAAACCGTTGTGACACGGGGCTTTGCGGCGACTTTTCTCAAATTTAGCGTCAAACCGTTCTGGGAACCTCGAAAAAAGCGTCAATTTCCAAAACCCGCAAACCCTTGCGGCAGCTCGCACTGCGGGCTGCTGTGAATAGGCATTGGCGCGAAAAGCGCCAATGCCTTTCTCCTGCTCCTTTTTCGGCGCACCGGAATCTTGCTCAAATTCGCCCAAAACCGGCTTGAAATCCCTCTCTGCGACAAGGATGCTACCCTTCCCCGAAGGAGTCTACACATCGGCTCACAGGTGCAAACACGGGGCGTCTCTGCTCTGTGTGAGGTTGACCGTGGGATGATACAACAAGCCGGAGGAAACGGATGTGCGCGTTTACAGCGTGCGTCCGCTTCCTCCGGCGTCGCGGCCCCGCAGGGCTGCGGAACCTTTTCTTTGATTACAGCGTGGTCATTTTTGCACCGCTACCAGTCTGCCAACAGCTGGAATTTTCAATCAAGACTATTAGACGTCCCAACGTCCATTGCAAAACCGAGTGTATTCTGCTATAATATTCTGAAAAGTCGTTAGAATGGAGGCGATACATGATATGCCACTTATCATTGTTCGCAATGACATCACGAAAATGAGCGTAGACGCCATCGTCAACGCGGCGAAGGAATCTCTGCTGGGCGGTGGCGGCGTGGATGGCTGCATCCACCGGGCGGCGGGGCCGGAGCTGCTCCAGGAGTGCCGGACGCTGGGCGGTTGCCGGACCGGCGAGGCCAAGATCACCGGCGCGTACCGCCTGCCGTGCCGCTACATCATCCACACCGTGGGCCCTGTGTGGAACGGCGGTAAGTACGGCGAGCGGGAACAACTCGCCTCCTGCTATCGCACCAGCCTTGCGCTGGCGAAGGAGCACGGCTGTGAGACGGTGGCATTTCCGCTGATCTCCTCCGGCGTTTTTGGCTATCCAAAGGATCAGGCGCTCCGCGTGGCGGTGGACGCCATCAGCGAATTTTTGGCTGAAAACGACATGACGGTGTACATCGTCATTTTCGACCGCGCGGCGTACCAGATCGGCAACAAACTGTTCGCGGATATCGCCGCATACATCGACGACCACTATGTGGATGCTCACACCGATTCCCGCCGGGAGCGGATGCGCCGCATGGGCGTCGTCGAAAGCCGGATGCTGACCGCCTACGAGGACGCGCCCATGGCGGTGGGCGGTCTGGACGAGGCGCTTGCGCATCTGGACGCTGGGTTTTCGGAGACACTGCTGAAGCTCATCGACCGCAGCGGCAAAAAGGACGCCGAGGTTTACAAAAAGGCCAACGTAGATCGCAAGTTGTTCTCGAAAATCCGCAACAACCCGGACTACAAGCCCTCCAAGCCCACGGCGGTGGCCTTCGCCATCGCGCTGGAACTGAGCCTGCCGGAGACCCGCGACCTCATCGCCCGGGCGGGCTATGCTCTCAGTGCCAGCAGCAAATTCGATGTGATCATTGAGTATTTTATCGGGCGGGAAAAGTATGATATTTTTGAAATAAACGAGGCGCTGTTTGCCTTTGATCAGAGCTTATTGGGGGCGTAATTGTTAAAATCTTTAACCGGTTTGGAGGATATAGAATGAGAATAAATCAGAGGGATAAAATCGTGTCACTGTTGCAGGCAAAGAATTCAATGACACAAGGAGAATTGGCGGAGGCCATCTATGGAGATAGTTCTCATGCTCCCAATATTTATTCCGTACTTATGTCTCTTGTAAACAAAAAAATCGTTATGCGATTAGACGAATACCCCGCAAGATACTCGCTTTATAAAATGTCCACCATTCAGCAGGCCACAAAGCAGGACTGTGTCGAACAATCTTCGAATAATGTTAATGGGCCTCCATTGATTACCATGTCGTCAGAATATGCAGTTGATCTTATCCGTGCGTATTTTGAGCAAACCGCAATTGATCCCCATAGTAGATATTTTTCTTGGGAACATTGCTATAAGGCGTTTTTAACGCACAGAAATGCAAAAGATGACCCAACGGCAGATTATTTGGCACTACACCTTGCGTTTTATTTGGCAAGCTGGGGAATGTACCGAGGGTCAACATTTTTGCTGCAAAAGGATTATAAGGTGCATATTCCAATCGCAAAAATTATTCAAGAGAAAAAATACGACCCGTTAGTAGGAATAAGCGCGAAAGACTTGTGTAAAGAGCAGAACCTCATACTATTAGAGGATATAGGCAAACGGATATATGCATGCTACGCTGAGGATACACCTGCTTCTGATAGAAAAATCAATGCTGCAAGTGATACTTTGATAACAAAAATACTACTGGGAACACTTGGCTGCGTCCCTGCTTATGATCGTTTCTACAAAGAGTCCGTAAAGAAACATCACATATCCAGTGGCAATTACAATAAGAAGTCTGTTTGTCGTGTTGCAAAATTTTATTGCGACCATGAAGATAGTTTCGAAAAACTGCGGTTAGAATTGTCTGAATGCAGGATTGAGTATCCTCCAATGAAACTTATGGACATGTGTTTTTGGCAGGACGGGTACATAAGTGACTCAAAGCATAATTGCACCTAGAAAACTGACTGAAATAAAATGTCGCCCCACAGGCGACCAAACCCTCCTTCGGCCACGCTACAATGAGAGCGCAATCAAACGAAGGAGGGTTTTCATTATGACGGAATTGGTTTTCATCCTGGATCGCAGCGGCTCCATGGCGGGGCTGGAGGCGGACACCATCGGCGGCTTCAACTCCATGATCGCGAGGCAAAAACAGGAGGCAGGCGAGGCCTTGGTCTCCACCGTGCTGTTTGACAATGAGAGCGTGGTCATCCACGACCGCCTGCCCCTTGCCAATGTGCCGCTCATGACGGAGAAGGAGTATTTCACCCGGGGCTGCACGGCGCTGCTGGACGCCGTAGGCGGGGCCATCCACCACATTGGGAACATCCACAAGTACGCCCGCCGGGAGGATGTGCCGGAAAAGACCCTGTTCGTCATCACCACCGACGGCTACGAAAACGCCAGCCGCCGCTATAACTACGAGACGGTGCGGCGCATGATCGAGCGTCAGAAGGAAAAATACGGCTGGGAGTTTTTGTTCCTGGGCGCCAACATCGACGCAGCCAAAGAGGCAGCTCGCTTCGGCATCGACGCCGACCGAGCAGTGAACTACAAGTGCGACGAGGAGGGCACGGCGCTGAACTATGAGGTCATCAGCGCCGCCGTGTGCAGCGTCCGGTCGGCCCAACCTCTCAGCGCCGACTGGAAACGCCGTATTGATGAGGATGTGAAGAAAAGAGGGAGGTAAGCGTATGTACGGAGCGATTTTGGGCGACATCGTGGGCAGCCCCTACGAGTTCGACTGCAACAACTATAAGGCGAAGGATTTTCCGCTGTTCAGCCGCCGTCCCGACTTCACCGATGACACGGTGATGACGCTGGCGGTGGCGAAAGCGCTGCTCAGCACCCGTGGGCAGGACGATGCCGCCATCAAAGCGGCACTGGTGCGGGAGATGCAGCGGCTGGGCCGCGCCTACCCTGACCGGGGCTATGGCACCCATTTTGGCGGCTGGCTCTATGAGGATGACCCGCAGCCCTACCAAAGCTACGGCAACGGCAGTGCCATGCGGGTGTCTCCCGCCGCATGGCTGGCAACAGACATGGCGGAAACGCTGCATCTGGCGCGGCTCACCGCCCATGTGACCCACGACCACCCGGAGGGCATCAAGGGCGCACAGGCCACCGCCGCGGCCATCTTTCTCGTCCGCACGGGTCACGACAAAGCGGGAATCAAAGCGTATGTGGAGCGAGAATTCGGCTACGAACTCAGCCGAACCTGCGACGAAATTCGTCCCACCTACCATCATGTAGAGAGTTGCCAGGAAACCGTGCCGCAGGCAATCACCGCGTTTTTGGAGAGTTGCGATTTTGAAGACGCTCTCCGCACGGCGGTGTCCCTCGGCGGCGACAGCGACACCCTCGCCGCCATCACCGGCAGCATCGCTGAGGCGTTCTACGGCGTGCCGGAGGAACTGCGGCAGGAGTGCCGCAAGCGTCTGACGCCGGAGCTGTCGGAGATCCTGCGCCGGTGGGAAAGCGCACTTTACAACGAAAAAATATGTGGTAGAATTTGAAATAGAGAACAAAATAAGGAGGGACTTCCATGGCGATTTTGAACTTTTCCGATGTGCTTAGAAATGTAGGGTTTGACCCGAAGCGGGTAAAGCTAATCCGGCATTCGCTGAGTGACAAGGCATTCAAGAAATGCTATGACAAGAACATGGTGGAGGAGTACACCCGCGTACAGAGTGAAACCTTCAGCAACGGGTATGATTATTGGTGCGTATTTATCAGCGACAAGAGTACGACGGCAAAGTTCTTCGCCTGCTACAAGGTAAACGGCGGCGTTATTGACACGCAGGACACGAAACCAAAGGGTTTCCCGCTGGAGGATTGGTTCCAAGGGCAGCGGATGTTTTACAATCTGGAGCGCATTGACCTGCTGAAGGAATACGAAGGCAGACTCTTGATCGAATGGGGTAAAAGCGCGCTCGCTTGGGCGCAGAAAGGCACAAACGAAAAGCCTATTGTGGCCATTCGGGACAAGAAGATCTTTTCCGGCTACGAAAACGCGATCCTTACCTATGAAGAGCTTCGGGAGATCGTGCAGGATCCCACGGCATACGAATCGTGGCACACGGCGCTTTCCACCGTCAACGCGGTCTACCTCATTGTTGACCGGGAAAACGGACGGAAGTATGTTGGCTCCGCTTACGGCAAGGGCGGCTTATTGGGGCGCTGGACGCACTATGTGAAGTCACTGCACGGCGACAACAAGCTGATGAAGGAGCTGCTCTGCGACTACCCGGATAGGTATACGCACTTCCAGTTTTCAATTTTGCAGCTCCTGCCAAAGGCGGTGACGCCTGACGAAGTGATCCAGACGGAGACCCTTTGGAAGAAAAAGCTGCTGACCTATGAGCCTCTCGGTATGAATGCGAACTGACCGTTCGAATTCTCCTGCCGTACATCTGTCTTTGACCCACTTTTGACCCAGAACGGAACCGGAGCGGGCAGGGCTGGGCGGAAACAACGGAAGATCCGCCGAGCGAACGGCGGTAAAAAGCACAAATCGGAGCCGAAATGGCTTCGATTTGTGCTTGAGACAACCTACGGACCAGAAGGCCGGGGGTTCGAATCCCTCACGGCGTGCCAAGAGAAAAGTGCTTGATTCTTTGTGAATTGAGCACTTTCTTTTGTTTTTGCGGCAAAATATCCTGCCGGGCTACAGACCGGCAGTTCGCAAATCGCTGCTCCGCCGCATTGGCATAAAAGGCGGACTGGCGGCAAGTTGTATAAACTTTTGCAAAAGCGGGAGTCCGGCAGACGCCGGGCTCCCGCTTCGCTTGTCGGTCCTTATTGTATTGCTGCATCCTTTACAGGATAAGCATTGCATCACCAAAGCTGAAAAAATGATAGCGCTCCTTCACCGCCTCCTGATATGCCGCCAGGACGTGCTCCCGGCCCGCCAGGGCGGACACCAGCATAATCAGAGTGGACTCCGGCAGATGGAAGTTGGTAATCAGCCCGTCCAGTACCTTGAACCGATACCCGGGATAGATGAAGATATCCGTCCATCCGGCGCTGGCCGTCATGGTGCCGTCCTCTGCGGCCCAGCTTTCGATGGTGCGGCAGGAGGTGGTGCCCACGCAGATGACCCGGCCGCCGTTTTTCTTGGTCTCATTGATCAGGTCCGCCGTCTCCTGGGGGATCACGCAGTATTCACTGTGCATTTCGTGGCCCTCGATCTCGTCCTCCTTCACCGGGCGGAAGGTCCCCAGGCCCACATGGAGTGTAACGTATCCCAGCTTTACACCCATTGCGGATACTTGATCCAGCAGCTCCTGGGTGAAGTGCAGGCCCGCCGTGGGGGCGGCTGCGGAGCCATTGACCTTGGAGTACACCGTCTGATAGCGCTCCTGGTCCTGAAGCTCCTCCTTGATATAGGGGGGCAGGGGCATTTTCCCCAGACGCTCCAGCACCTCCAGGAAAATTCCCTCATAATCGAAGCGCACCAGGCGGTTGCCGCCGGGCAGCTCCTCCACCACCTCCGCCATCAGCTCGCCGTCGCCGAAGGACAGCTTCGCCCCGGTGCGCATGCGCTTGCCGGGCCGCACCAGGCACTCCCAGGTCTTGTTTCCCCGGTCGATCAGCAGCAGCACCTCGCAGGCCCCGCCGCCGGGCAGCCGGTGGCCCAGCAGCCGGGCCGGAAGCACCCGGGAGTTATTGAGAATCAGGCAGTCGCCGGGCCGGAGATACTCCGGCAGGTCGTAAAAATACCGGTGCTGCCATGCGCCGGTATTCTTGTCCAGCACCAGCAGCCGGGAGGCGTCCCGCTGGGGGATGGGCGTCTGGGCAATCAGCTCCGGCGGTAATTCATAGTTAAAGTCGCTTGTTTTCATATCCATCGTCCTGTTTCCGGTAAATTGTGCCAGCGGCACTGTCAAATAAACAGTATAGTATATTTTCGCCGTTACGGCAACTGTTTTCCGAAAAAAGAGAGGACGATGCCGGGATGCGGTCAGTCTGCGGACTGCATAGCCTGCACACCCTGTAAAATCGTAATGATCTGCTGGGCTTGCGGGTGGCTGGGCGAATACAGGCCGTAGTAGGACAGGGTGAAGGGATAGGACCCGTCCGCCAGCGTCGCGTCTGTGGGCCGCACGCCGTCCACGGAGATCACCGACCCGTTGATTCCCGCCTCACCGAACAGCCAGTTATAGTGCAGGGGGAACAGCGGCGATCCCACCCGCCCGGTCTCAACAGTGGCCCTCACAGGGTTGTCCCATGTCCCCCTCGTGAGGATATCCGGCGCGTCGGCGGTGAAGCCGAACTGCATCGACATCAGCTGCCAGAGGGGGTCCTGGGCATCGCTGGCATAGCCATAGGCGGGAATCAGCGGCTGGGTCTGTGCCTCATCCCAGAAAAGGGGAGCGGTGCCGGCGTATATGCCGCGGAGGGTCTCCGAGGACAGGTTATAGTCCGCATCCTCCTGCCCGATGTTGCCGTGGACAAAGATCACGGCGTCCTTGAGCAGAGGCATGGACTCATAGCCGCCCAGCAGCTGCAGGGCCTTCTGATCGGGGGCGCACACGACGGCGTCATAGTTCCCCAGCTTCAGCTCCTGGGCGATATCCCGGGGGTCCACCGAGAAAAGCACGTCATTCAGATCTTTGTCCCCGAACAGGGCCTGCCCCTCCTCCGAATAAAACCAGTGGATGACGGCGGAACGGGCCGGATCGCTGTCCACGGCGATCTTCAGCTCCGGGGCAGGCTGGGGGTCCTCCTGCTGGGGCGGGTCCTGGAGCTGCTGGGCGGGCTTCTGGCCGCAGGAAACTGCGGCAGTCACCATCAGGGCGCAAAGAATCAGGGCGCAGAGCATTTTCGGCAGTTTTTTCATTTGATACCTCCGTTTATGTCCGGTTGGATGGGATGAGCCATGCAGGCCGTCAAAACAGAAAATATTTCCGCATGAAAGCATTGTATTTTGTCTATTCTGATGACCTGCATCTATCATAGCATACACATTGTCAATCGTCAAGCTATATACAAATTATCTGTATTTCGGTTATTGCATTCTGCATATTCCTCGGGAAATTCCCCGGTTGCAAAAACCCGCGCATTGCGGTACAATATCCGGGAATATACAGCGGCACAGCCGCATGGAGGATCATATGATCGCTATTATCCAAAAAGACACCCAGGAGCCCGCCCTGCGGCAGCTGGCGGTGCGCCTGATGAATCAGGGGGTGCGGATCGGCCGGACCCCGGGCCGGGACTCCGACGTGCTGACCCTGGTGGGAGACACCTGGCGGCTGGACCCGGAGGGTCTGGCGGCCCTGCCCTATGTGCTGGACGTGCGGCGCATCACGCCGCCCTATCGCCTGGCCGGCCGTGCCGCCCACCCGGACAACACCGTGGTGGAGGTGGGCGACGCCCGGATCGGGGCGGAGTTCTGCCTGATCGCCGGACCCTGCGCCGTGGAATCCCAGGTGCAGATGGCCGGGGTCGCCCGGCGGGTCAAGGCCGCCGGAGCGCAGCTGCTGCGGGGCGGGGTATTCAAGCCCCGGACGTCCCCCTATTCCTTCCAGGGACTGGGCCAGGCGGGCATTTCCATGCTGACGGAGGCCGGCCATGAGGCCGGACTGCCGACCATAACGGAGATCACCGACCCCCGCCAGCTGGAGGACCTGGACCAGGTGGATATCCTGCAGGTCGGGGCCCGGAATATGCAGAATTTCGCCCTGCTCCAGGCCCTGGGCCAGGTCAGGAAGCCCGTGCTGCTGAAGCGGGGGATGTCCTCCACGGTGACGGAGCTGCTGCAGGCGGCGGAGTATATCCTGGCCGGGGGCAACGAGCGGGTGATCCTGTGCGAGCGGGGCATCCGGACCTTCGAGACCGACAGCCGCGCCACTCTGGACATTGCCGCCATTCCGGTGCTGAAAAAAATGACCCACCTGCCGGTGATCGTGGACCCCAGCCACGCCGCCGGACGGGCGGAACTGGTGGCTCCCCTGGCGCTGGCCGCCGTGGCCGCCGGGGCCGACGGCCTGATGGTGGAGGTGCACGACCGCCCGGCCTGCGCCCTGTCCGACGGGGCACAGGCCCTGTCCTGCGACCAGTTTGACCGGCTGGCCGGGCAGGTGCGGGAGCTGCTGCCCCACGCCTGCCGCTGATGGCGGGCTATTATTACCGCCAGCTGGACCGGGAAAAGCGCGGGGTATACGACGCCATGCTGGCGGGTATGGAGGCCCTGGCCCCGGGGATCCGGGTGCCCCGGCTGGACGGCCCGGAGCTGTCGGACATCTATCTGCGGCTGAAGCTGGACACGCCGCTGATGTTCTACGTCACCGGGTTTCAGTACCGGTGGATGCCCGGGGCGGACCATGTGGAGCTGCTGCCGGAGTATCTGTTCGACAAGGGGAAGATCCGCCAGCACCGCCAGGCGGTGACCGCCCGGCTGGACCGCCTGGCCCGGCCCCTGCAGGGAAAAAGCGACCGGGACAAGGAGCTGGCCATCCACGCCTTCATTCTGGAGAACGTCCGGTATGACAAGCTGAAAAAGCCCTATTCCCACGAGATCATCGGCCCCCTGACCCAGGGGGTGGGGGTGTGCGAGGGCATTGCCAAAACGGTGAAGGCCCTGTGCGACGCGGTGCAGCTGCCCTGCATCGTGGCTCTCAGCGAGGCGGCCCCGGAGCGGGGCGTGAAATACCGCCACACCTGGAACGTGATAACGGTGGACGGCCAGCGCTACCACCTGGACGCCACCTTTGACAACTCCCTCCAGCGGGGAACGCCCCGGTACGACTATTTCAACCTGGACGACCGGCACATCTTCCGGGATCACGAGACGCTGGTGCTTCCGCTGCCGCCCTGCACGGCGGACAAGGGGTACTACTACCGCCCCCTGTCCTTCACCAAGCCGGAGGACGTGGAAAACCGTGCCCGCCAGGCCCTGCGGAAAAAGCAGCCCCATTTTGTGTTCCACTGGCGGGGCGGCGGGCTGAACCGGGAAATCCTGACGGACCTTCTGAACCGCTGCGCCGCCGCAGCCGCAGAGCGCGGCAAATGCGTCAGCTGCTCCGTGAACACCGCCCAGGCGGTGGTGCAGCTGGACTTCACCGACGCCCCGGCCGGAGAGGCCCTGCTGGTCCAGCAGCCGGACGAGGGAAACGAGCTGTAGGCAAAAACAGAGCTTCCGGAAGCAATTGCATCGAACCGGAAAACAGAAAAAAAACACCCCTCATGCAGGCGCATAAACCTGCATGAGGGGTGTTGTTTATAAGCAGCTGCCGGGAATTCGGATCTGTTACAGACTTGGCGCACCCAGGGCGCTGACGCCGCCCATGATGATACTGCCTGCCAACCGAGCCATCTCGTCCGGCGACTCCTGCCCCCCGTCCCGCAGCCAGGACAGCGCCAGATTCAGGTTGCCCGACACGATAAATGAACAGAAGTGGTTCAGCCGCTGCCGGTCACCGGGATAGAACTGGGACAGGAAGTCATACAGAAAATAATCCCGCAGAATGCAGCAGATGCGGTTGGTATAGGCGATGTCCCCGTTGGGACCCAGCAGCACCCGGCACAGGTCGGCGTTGTCCAGGATAAAGCGGTACAGGTCCCGCAGGAAGGGGAACTGCTCCCCGGTGGAGTCCTCGGGCTTGTGTTCCTTACACAGAGCCGTCAGCCGGTCCGCCATCTCATCCTCCAGCCGCTGCAGAAGGTCCCCTACGTCCCGATAGTGGATATAGAAGGTGCCGCGGTTGATATCCGCCCGCTCGGCCAGCTCCCGCACGGAGATGGACTTGGCGCTTTTTTCCGCCAGCAGCTCCATCAGCGCCAGGCGCAGCTGCTTTTTGGTTTTTCGCACCCGGCGGTCTGTGCTGGACTGTTCCATATGGGCATCCCCCTTTTTGTTGGATTATTAACGAACCTGTTTGACCTGTATTTTAACACAGGTATTGCCTATTAATCAACAGGCTGTCGGCTTTTTCTGTAAAAATTTTCCGTCTATCCCGGCCCGGGGACGCATAGAGTAGCACCAGACAAGATGTTATGGAGCAGGAGGAATGGACCATGAATCAGTCCGCATCCATTTATCAGGATATGGCGGCCCGGACCGGCAGCAGCATTTACATCGGCGTGGTGGGGCCGGTGCGCACCGGAAAATCCACCTTCATCAAGCGCTTTATGGAGACCCAGGTGCTGCCCAATATCCAGGACGGCTACCGCCGGGACCGGGCCCGGGATGAGCTGCCCCAGAGCGGCTCCGGCCGCACCATCATGACCGCCGAACCCAAGTTCGTGCCGGAGGAGGCGGTGGAGGTCCGCATGGAGGAGGGGGTCACGTTCTCCGTGCGGCTCATCGACTGCGTGGGGTATATGGTGCCCGGCGCTGTGGGCCAGTATGAGGACCTGTCTCCCCGGATGGTGATGACCCCCTGGTACGACCACGAGATCCCCATGACCGAGGCGGCGGAGCTGGGCACCCGGAAGGTCATCTGCGACCACTCCACCGTGGGCATCGTGGTCACCACCGACGGCAGCGTCACGGAGATCCCCCGGGAGGACTATCTGGAGGCCGAGGAGCGGGTGATCCGGGAGCTGCAGGAGCTTGGCAAGCCCTTTGTGGTGCTGCTGAACTCCGCCCAGCCCCAGGGCTCCCGGGCCCAGTCCATGGCAGCGGACATCGAGCGGCGGTATGACGTCCGCTGCCTGCCGGTGAACTGTCTGGAGCTGGGGGAGCAGGAGATCACGGAGCTGCTGCAGGGGCTGCTGTATGAATTTCCCCTGCGGGAGCTGGACCTGTTCCTGCCGGCCTGGGTGGAGGCTCTGCCGCCGGACCACCCCATCAAAACCGGCGTATACCAGGCGGTGCGCCGGGAGGCGGCGGACCTGGCCCATGTGCGGCAGCTGCGGGACTGCCTGGCCGCCCTGCAGGGGGAGGGGGATATCTCCGCCGCCTCCATCCGCAGCCTGAACCTGGGGATCGGTATTGCCGAGGCGGACCTGGACCTGCCCCGGAGCCTGTTTTACGACACCCTGAGCCGCCAGTCGGGCCTGTCCGTGACGGACGACGGCGACCTGATGCAGCTTCTGACCAGCCTGGCCGCCATCCGGAAGGAGTATGACCGCCTGGCTCCCGCCATGCAGGCGGCGCTGGACACGGGCTACGGCATTGTGATGCCCAGCGTGGAGGAGCTGAACCTGGAGGACCCGGAGATCGTCCGCCAGGGCGGGCGATACAGCGTGCGCATGAAGGCCAGTGCCCCCTCCGTTCACATGATCCGGGCGGACATAGCCACCACGGTTTCGCCCATTGTGGGCAATGAAAAGCAGTCCGAGGACATGGTGAACTATCTGCTCCAGGAGTTCGAGGGAGACACCGGCAAGCTCTGGCAGTCCAACATCTTTGGCCGCAGCTTCCACGAGATCGTGGGAGACGACCTGCAGGCAAAGCTCCGGCGGATGCCGCAGGACTCCCAGAAGAAGCTGCGGGAGGCCCTGGAGCGCATCATCAACGACGGCAGCGGCGGCCTGATCTGCATCATTCTGTGATTTTTCCCGGCAGGGACCGTTTTGCGGCGGTCCCTGCCGCATTTTATACGGAATATATTGCATAAAATGCTTGAATATTTGGAAAAAGTGTGCTAATATACTTAATTACTGAACAGCGGCGCAGTATCCTAGTCGGATCTGCCGTCTTGTAAGAAGGGCCTAAAAATCCTTTAAAGGGCACAACTGTGAAGTCCCTGGTGCCTGCTGCTTACGCCCAGTTTGGGGTGGGTGCTGGGGGGAGACGCGGGAGCCCCCGCGTCTGCGATGGTAGGGCGCCCTCCAATGGCATGGAGGACCCGACCCTGCTACCGTGGAGACCTGCTGTTGTGCACAGGCGTACTCCCCCTGTGGTCAAGCGACCTGTGTACGAGGCAGATGATGAACCTGCAATGCGGTGCTACCCGGCTTTACCGCCGTAACGCTGTGTGCAGAGTAGCCTGCCTTGCGTGGGCAGGGTGGATAGGGAAGTGGAAGCACCGGTCTCCCCGGCCAGGGAGACTGTGTTGATTCCCTTGAAACCCTGGCTGCAAAAGAGGCTAAGAGACGGTCTGACCGCTGTGGAAATCACCTAGGCTGTCCTCACGGGACGCCGGAGGGATTGCAGTGCGGACTAAGTGGCAATCGGGTCCCATGGCCGGCAACACCATGGCGCAGCGCCTAACGGGAAACCGCCTGACCGGCGACGGAAGGCGCGCTGCGGGGAAATCCAACCCGTACCTAAGCCGTAAGATTAACCTTCGGCGTTGCCCTGTTCAGTGTACTATAACAACAAAGCGAGGGATCTACTCTTGAGCGATCGCGACAGGAGCAAGGACAAAAACGGCGGGAAAAAGAAAAGCGGCCGGGGCTGGGCCCTGCGGGTGTTTGTGCTGGCGGTGGTGCTGTCGGCGCTGCTGAGCTTTTTCTCCACCACCGCCCTGGAGGGCACGGGATACGTTGTGGCGGCGTTGGTGCTGGCCGTGTTCATCGGCCTGGGCATCGTGTTCGACATGATCGGCGTGGCCGTTACGGCGGCGGACCCCAAGCCCTTCCACTCCATGGCCGCCCACAAGGAAAAGGGTGCCAAGGCGGCCATCCGCCTGCTGCAGAATGCCAACCAGGTGTCCTCCGTGTGCAACGACGTGGTGGGCGACATCTGCGGCATCGTCAGCGGTTCCACCGCGGCGGTGATCGTCACCCACCTGCAAAGGGACCTGAGCACCACCTCGGTGCTGATCTCCATCGGGGCCACGGCGCTGATCTCCGGCATTACCATCGGCGGCAAGGCCCTGGGCAAAACCGTGGCCATCAACCAGTGCACCAGCGTGGTATACCGGGTGGCCCGGATCATGCACGCCCTGCATCTCTCACGCTGAAATGGAGCGATATCGTTGATTTTAGACCATATGGACAGCCCCGCCGATGTGAAGGGGCTCAATGAAAATCAGGCCCGGCAGCTCTGTGCGGAGCTGCGGGATTTCCTGGTGCGGGAGGTATCCCGGACCGGCGGCCACCTGGCCTCCAATCTGGAGGTGGTGGAGCTTACCGTGGCCATCCACCGGGTGTTCGACACCTCCGTGGATCGGCTGGTGTTCGACGTGGGCCACCAGTGCTATGTCCACAAGGCCCTGACCGGGCGGCGGGAGCTGTTCGATACCCTGCGGCAGTTCGGGGGCCTGTCCGGCTTCCCCAAGCCCTGGGAGAGCGTACACGACGCGTTTATCGCCGGTCATGCCTCCAACTCCGTGTCGGTGGCCCTGGGCATGGCCCGGGCCAGGACTCTGCAGGGGAAGGACTATCATGTGCTGGCCCTGATCGGCGACGGTGCCATGGGCGGCGGTCTGAGCTTCGAGGGGCTCAACGACGCCGGAGCCAGCGGCGAGCCGCTGATCGTGATCCTCAACGACAATGGCATGTCCATTGACCCCAGCGTGGGCGGCCTGTCCCGGCACCTGTCCCGGCTGCGCAGCACGCCGGAGTATTACGAGTTCAAGCGGCGCTATCGCCAGATGCTCACCGGCAGCCAGACCGGCAAGCGGGTGTACGCCATGAGTCACGATGTGAAAACGGCCCTGAAAAAATCCCTGCTGCCCGGCAGCACGGTGTTTGAAAACATGGGCTTTACCTATATGGGTCCCGTGGACGGCCACGATGTGGAGACCCTGACCCAGATGCTGGTGCTGGCCCGGGATATGCGCCGGCCTGTGTTGCTGCACGTGCACACCGTCAAGGGAAAGGGATACCCCTACGCCCAGCAGGAGCCGGGGAAGTACCACGGCGTGGGCCCCTTCGATGTGGAGACCGGAAAGCCCCTGAAATCGTCGGGGGAGAGCTTTTCCACCGTGTTCGGCCATGAGCTGCTGGACCTGGCCCAAAAGGACGACCGGATCTGCGCCGTTACCGCCGCCATGGTGGACGGCACAGGGCTGACGGAGTTTGCCCACGCCCTGCCCAAGCGCTTTTTCGATGTGGGCATTGCCGAGGGCCACGGGGTGGCCATGTGCGCCGGTATGGCCCAGCAGGGCATGGTGCCGGTGTTTGCAGTGTATTCCAGCTTCTTGCAGCGGGGTTATGATATGCTGCTGCACGATGTGGCCCTGAACCACCTGCACGTGGTGATGGGGGTGGACCGGGCAGGACTGGTAGGAGCCGACGGCGAGACCCACCACGGCTGCTTCGACCCCATGTACCTGTCCCAGGTGCCGGGGATGACGGTGCTGTGTCCCGCCAGCTTTGCTGAGCTGCGGCGGATGCTGCACCGGGCGGTGGAGGAGATCGACGGCCCCGTGGCGGTGCGGTATCCTCGGGGCGGCCAGGGCCGCTACCGGGAGGACGGCGGCGACGGAGCCTTTGCCTGCCTGCGGGAGGGCGAGGACGCCACGATCCTGACCTACGGCATTCTGGTGAACCAGGCCCTGGACGCGGCGGACCTTCTGGCCCAGAAGGGGATCCGGGTCCGGGTGCTGAAGCTGAACCAGATCTGTCCTCTGGACAGCGCCGCCGTGAAGGAGGCCCTCTCCGGCACAGAGCGCCTGCTGGTGCTGGAGGACTGCATGGCCACCGGCTGCGTGGGCCAGCGGATCGCCGCCATTCTAGCCCAGGAGCGGATGGAGCCCCGCTGTCTGACGCTGAAAAATCTGGGCGGCCGGTTTGCCCCCCAGGGTACGGTGGACCAGTTATACAAAGCCTTCGGTCTGGACGCCCGGAGTGTTGCGGACAGTGTGGAGGAGATGCTGCATGAGCAATAAAACAAGACTGGACGTGCTGCTGGTGGAGCAGGGGCATATGGAAAGCCGCCAGAAGGCCCAGGCCGTCATCATGACCGGCAGCGTGTTTGTGGACGGTCAGCGGGTGGACAAGCCCGGCACGGCGGTGCCCAACACCGCGCAGATCGAGGTGCGGGGACACGCCCTGCCCTACGTCAGCCGGGGCGGCCTGAAGCTGGAAAAGGCCATGAAGACCTTTCCGCTGACCCTTACCGGCAAGGTCTGCGCCGATATCGGGGCCTCCACCGGGGGCTTCACCGACTGTATGCTGCAAAACGGCGCCCAGAAGGTCTACGCCGTAGACGTGGGCTATGGCCAGCTGGACTGGAAGCTCCGGGGGGACCCCCGGGTGGTGTGCATGGAGCGCACCAACGCCCGGTATCTCACCCATGAGCAGATCCCCCAGGAGCTGGACTTTGCCTCCGTGGACGTGTCCTTTATCTCGCTGGGCCTGATCCTTCCGGCCCTGGACGGGCTGCTGTCCCCGGAGGGGGAGGCCGTCTGCCTGGTGAAGCCTCAGTTTGAGGCGGGCCGGGAAAAGGTGGGCAAAAAGGGCGTGGTCCGGGACCCGGTCGTGCACCTGGAGGTGCTGGAGACGTTCCTACACCTTGCGAAGGAAAACCACTTTACAGTGCTTGGAATTACTTATTCCCCCATCCGGGGGCCGGAGGGGAACATCGAATATCTGGGCTATCTTCGTCACGGGCAGGGAACCCCTGGCGACTTCTCTCTGCCGGAGATCGTGGAGGCGTCCCACAGCCAATTGAAGGACTGAGGTGAGCGGCATGAAACCAAAACGCGTGATACTTTGTCCCAATCCGTACCGGGACAGTGAGCTGAAAGTGTGTAGACAATCCCGGGATATGCTGGAAAGTCTGGGGATGCAGACCTCCGTTTGCCTGCCCTTCCAGCGGGAGGGGTACGGCGAGGAGCTGGGCCTGTCCATGCGCCCCTTACAGCAGGAGATCCGCCAGGCGGACCTGCTGATCGCCTTCGGCGGCGACGGCACCATCCTGCACCTGGCCCGTACCGTGGCGCTGCACAGCGTGCCGGTGCTGGGGGTGAACCTGGGAAGCCTTGGCTTCATGTCGGAGCTGGAGGTCAACGAGCTGGACCGGCTGCGGGACCTGGCCCAGGGCCGCTTCACCGTGGAATCCCGGATGATGCTGGACGTGTCGGTGCTGCGGGAGGGGCGGCAGGTGTATAACAACATCGCTCTGAACGACGCAGTGGTGTCCAAGGGCTCCATCGCCCGGGTGGTGCGGCTGGACATCTTCACGGAGGAGGGCCGCCTGACCAAGGTAGGCGGCGACGGCATCATCGTCTCCACCCCCACCGGCTCCACCGGCTATTCCATGGCCGCCGGAGGGCCCATTGTGGAGCCCACCGCAAAGAACCTGCTGCTGACGCCCATCTGCCCCCATTCCACCCGCTCGTCCTCCTATGTGCTTTCGCCAGAGCATGTGATCACGGTGGAGGCGGCGGACGCCAACCGGAAATTCGTCTATCTTTCCGTGGACGGCGGCAAGGCGTTTTCCCTGAAAAACGGAGACCAGGTGCGGGTAAGCACCTCAAAATATACCACCAGGCTGGTGCGGCTCTCCAAAAAGAGCTTTTGCGAAATACTGGACAAAAAAATGGGAACGGAGGCTTCTAAAAAATGAAAAACGACCGCCAGAACCAGCTCCTCCAGATCATCAGCGAGGAGATCATCGAGACCCAGGAGCAGCTGCTGGAGCGGCTCCAGGCCAAGGGGATCAAGAGTACCCAGGCCACTATTTCCCGGGACATCAAGGAACTGCACCTGATCAAGGAGCCCGCCGGGCAGGGCCGGTACCGCTACGCCGTTTCCGCCCACCGCACCAAGCTGAACTTTGCCGACAAGCTGCGCACCATCTTCCGGGAGAGCGTCCTGACGGTGGACAACGCCCAGAATATCGTGGTCATCAAGACCCTGCCGGGCCTGGCCAACGCCGCCGGTTCCGCCGTGGACGGCATGGACGTGCCGTATCTGGTGGGGTCCCTGGCCGGCGATGACACGGCCCTGCTGATCATGCGGGACACGGAGAGCGCCCTGGACTTCACGGAAGAGATCAAGGAAATGCTGCGCTGACGCGGGACATGGCGCAGACATCGGAGGGATACGCAGATGCTGCAATTGCTCCACATTGAGAATATCGCCATCATCGAGTGCGCGGACATCGAGTTCTGGCCCGGCTTCAACGCCCTGACCGGCGAGACCGGCGCTGGTAAGTCCATCGTCATCGACTCCATCAGCGCCGTGCTGGGCCAGCGGACCTCCCGGGACCTGATCCGTACCGGGGCCAATATGGCCTTTGTCAGCGCGTGCTTCACGGACATTCCGCCCCGGCTGGGGGAGGACCTGGGCATCGCCTGGGAGGGGGAGCTGCTTTTGCAGCGGGAGATCCACGGCGACGGCAAGAATGTCTGCCGGGTCAACGGACGCCCCGTCACCGTTACCCAGCTCCGCACCCTGGGCAGCCGCCTACTGAATATCCACGGCCAGCACGATGGCCAGCAGCTGCTGGACGAGGAGCAGCACCTGCTGTATCTGGACAGCTTTGGCCGGACGGAGCAGCTGTTGGCGGAGTATCGTGAAAAATACCAGGCCATGGCCGCCCTGCGGCGGCAGATGCAGGCCCTGGAAATGGACGAGGCGGAGAAGGCCCGGCGGGTGGATACCCTGACCTATCAGCTCCAGGAGCTGGAGCGAGCCAAGCTGCGCCCCGGCGAGGAGGAGGAGCTGCAAAGCCGCCGGACCCTGCTGCACAACGCGGAGAAGTTCATCTCCGCCGTGTCCGGGGCGGACTTCTGCCTCAACGGTGACGACGGCAGCGACGGTGCCGCCAACCTGGTGCGCCAGGCCCAGGGGGCCCTGGCCCCGGTGCGGGGTCTGGACCCGGAGCTGGGGGAGCTGTATGACCGGCTGGAGGCCGCCTACAGCGAGATTTACGACCTGGCGGACACCATCCGGGACAAGCGGGAGGATTTCGACTTCTCTCCCAAGGAGCTGGACCGGGTGGAGGGACGGCTGGACCAGCTGTACCGCCTGAAAAAGAAATACGGCCCCACGGTGGAGGAGATGCTGGAGTACCAGGCCCGCTGCCGCCGGGAGCTGGACGACATACAGGACGCGGGGGACACCCTGCTGCACCTGGAAAAGCAACTGAAAAAAGCCGAAAAAGCCGCCCGCCAGGCGGCGGAGAGCCTGTCCCAGGCCCGGCATCAGGCGGCCCAGCGGCTGGAGGAGCAGATCCTCACGGAGCTGCGGCAGCTGGACATGGGCAAGATTCGCTTCGCCATCTGTTTTACGGAGCAGGCCCTGGGGGAAAACGGCATGGACCAGGTGCGCTTCCTGATGTCCGCCAACGTGGGCGAGGAGCTGCGCCCCATCCACAAGATCGCCTCCGGCGGCGAGCTGGCCCGCATCATGCTGGCCATGAAGAACGTCCTGTCGGAGCAGGATCAGGTGGGCACCATGGTGTTCGACGAAGTGGACACCGGCGTGTCCGGCCGGGCCGCCCAGAAGGTGGCCGAGAAAATGGCCCGCATCAGCCGCACCAAGCAGGTGCTGTGCGTGACCCATCTGCCCCAGCTGGCCGCCATGGCCGACACCCACTTCTCCGTGGAAAAGGGGGAGCAGGGGGGACGTACCTTCACCCGGGTGGTGCAGCTGGACCGTGCCCGGCGCCAGCAGGAGCTGGCCCGTCTCACCGGCGGGACCTCCATCTCCGCCACCATGCTGGAGGGGGCCGGGGAGCTGCTGGACCAGGCGGAAAAATTCAAGAAAACCTTGGCCTGACCCGTTGACAACCGGGGACGGACACGCTATAATGTGCCTAACTTCATATGCAACAGCGATGAAGGGAAGAAGTATCCGGCCAGTCTGCCTGCAAAGAGAACCCCCGTTTGGTGAAAGGGGGAGAGGCGGCGGCGGGAGAATACATCCCGGAGCAGCCTTCTGAACAGCTTTGGGCCTATTAGGAATGTGTCGGGTTCGCCCGTTACAGCGATAGGGTGTTGCTGCACCCGATGAGGCCGCATGCCGCGAGGCGCCGGCGAAGCTGAGGTGGTACCGCGATTTTTGTCGCCCTCTGTCAATCTGACAGGGGGCGTTTTTTTGCCCCCTGTACGCCCAAAATATCGGAAAGGAATCAGAACAACATGGGAATTTATGAAGAACTGGTGGCCCGGGGCCTGATCGCCCAGGTCACCAACGAGGAAGAGATCCGCGAGATGATCAACAACGGCAAGGCCACGTTCTATATCGGCTTTGACTGCACGGCGGACTCCCTGACGGCGGGCCATTTCATGGCCCTGACCCTGATGAAGCGCCTGCAGATGGCGGGCAACAAGCCCATCGCCCTGATCGGCGGCGGCACCACCATGATCGGCGACCCCTCCGGCCGCACGGATATGCGCAAGATGCTCACCAAGGAGGACATCGACCACAACGCCGCCTGCTTCAAGCGTCAGATGGAGCGGTTCATCGACTTCGGCGAGGGCAAGGCCATCATGCTCAACAACGCCGACTGGCTGCTGAAGCTGAACTATGTGGACTTGCTGCGGGAGGTGGGCGCCTGCTTCTCTGTTAATAACATGCTGCGGGCCGAGTGCTACAAGCAGCGCATGGAGAAGGGCCTGAGCTTCCTGGAGTTCAACTACATGATCATGCAGAGCTACGACTTCTACTATATGTTCCAGCACAACGGCTGCAATATGCAGTTCGGCGGCAACGACCAGTGGAGCAATATGCTGGGCGGCACGGAGCTGATCCGCCGGAAGCTGGGCAAGGACGCCCACGCCATGACCATCACCCTGCTGACGGATTCTCAGGGCAACAAGATGGGCAAGACCGCCGGCAACGCCGTGTGGCTGGATCCCAACAAGACCAGCCCCTTCGAATTCTATCAGTACTGGCGCAATGTGGGCGATGCGGACGTGCTCAAGTGCATCCGGATGCTGACCTTCCTGCCTCTGGAGCAGATCGACCAGATGGCCGACTGGGAGGGCGCCAAGCTCAACGAGGCCAAGGACATCCTGGCCTATGAGCTGACCAAGCTGGTCCACGGCCAGGACGAGGCCGAGAAGGCCCGCCAGGCGGCCCAGGCTCTGTTCGGCGGCGGCGCCAATGCCCAGGATATGCCCACCACCGAGCTCACCGGCGACGATATGGGCAGCGGCGAGATCAACGTGCTGAATCTGCTGGTCCGGTGCGGCCTGTGCGCCAGCAAGGGCGAGGCCCGGCGGCTGGTGCAGCAGGGCGGCATCACCGTGGGGGACAAGAAGGTGGATTCCATCGACGCGTCCTTCGGCTGCCAGGAGTTCACCGGCGACGGTCTGATCATCCGCAAGGGCAAAAAGGTGTTCCACCGGGCCGTGCTGATCTGAGGATAGCCAGCAGGAGCAAGCTATCGCCAGGTGCGTCCAATACGAACGATATATGGGATCATCCCTACATGTTATAAGCCAAAAAGGGTGCGGACGGCGATGTCCGCACCCTTTTTGTATCTTTCACATCCAGGCGTATGCCGCCCCCACAGGCAGCAGGAGAAGCAGCAGCGACAGCAGCAGGGCCGGAACCATGGCGCACCGGCGGGAAAGCAGCATTACCGCGGCGGCAGACGCCGCCAGCAGGAGCAGGCGAATGGCCAGCAGCGCCAGCACCACGCCGCCCACCGTCCAGCCGTCCGACAGGATGGACAGGCACTGCACGCTGTTGGCCTGAGCGGCCATGTTCAGCTGGCCGTAGGCTCCCTGCACCGTCAACAGACTCGGAAGCCACAGGGATAGCGTCAGCAGCAGGACATAGCCCCCTGCGATGGCACATTTCCACCGCACCACGATCCTTCGGCGGGGGCTGGCCGTCAGCAGGGCATCCACGCCGCTCTCCCGCTCCCCGGCGAAGCTGCCGCACAGCAGCAGGGCAACGGCCAAAAACGCGCCGCCCAGCTCCAAAACATCCTGACGCAGGGCATCCGCCCCCAACAGCCGCTGATAGCCGGTCTGATACAGGTACACCTGCCCCGGCCGCAGGGCGCGGTACTGGTTCTGCGCCATGTGGAAGGCGTCCTCTGCGTGGAGCTGATTCCGTATGGGCTCCGCCTCCCGGTCAAAGGTCACAGAGTCGGGATACCGCCGCCCCAGCTCCAGAAGCTGCTCGTTCAGCTCGTCAAACCGTGCCTGCTCCGACGCCAGGTAGGCGTCCTTTTCCTGGCTGGGCGCGCCTGATAAAAACTCGGAATAGTTCCGATAATACACCTCAAATTCACTGCGCTCCGGGGTGAATCGGCCGTACAGCAGGGCGATGACGGCAAAAAATGCTAAAAGGATCCACAGTCCGCACCGGGAAATCAGCGCCTTATACAGCTCGTGTCCCGCCAGGCAGGTATGCCGGGGGCGGGGAAGCGACCGTGTAAAGGCCACCCGCTTGCCGGAACCGCCGGGGGTTTGGGCGTACAGCGCCGCGCCGACGATTCCGGCGGCCAGGGCCAGAACAAGCAGGAATATCGCGCCGCAGAGGACCCGGTCCTGGGGGCTGCCCAGCAGGTTCAGATACACCGCCTCCCGGCACAGGGCTTGCCCGTCCGCCAGCTGCCACAGGCTGAGATTCCGCAGCCATAATTGGGAGCTGCCCGCCATGAGGGCGGCTATGCCCCCGCAGACCGCCGCGCCGCCAACCGCCGCAGCGGCATTGGCCGCCCGGGCGCACAGCAGGAAGATCAGCGCCGCGCAGCACAGCAGCCATAGGTATTTCAGCCCCGCCGCCAGAGCCAGCAGTTCGCCCACCGTCATCCGGTAGGGGCAGGCGGCGAAGCCGTACAGGCTCTGCACCGGGGCGTCAAGCTCCGCAAAGCCGTACAGAAGCCCGGCGATCAGGGCGTTGACGCCGTAGAGCAGCACGAAGCCCGCCGTGGAGAGAGTCGCTGCGGCGGCCAGCTTTCGCCCGTAGACCCGGGACCGGCCCAGGCGGGTGGGGCGGGTCAGGTTCACAAGCCCCGCCGCCCGCTCGTGGGTCAGCAGGGTCAGTCCCGCCGCCAGGGGGAACAGCAGCGCCAAAGCGTCCGTCAGATGAAAGGACAGTAGCACCTCCGGTCCGCCCAGAAACGCCGCCCGGGGGATCACGTCCGCCAGGGACTCATAGACTGCCGCGCCGCGTTCCAGGGAGCGGGCGGCAAAGCCTTCAAACAGGCCCATCCGCAGCTTCAGCCGGGATTCCGCCGCTAAGCCCGCCCGGAAGGAGGGATATTCCTCCGCCTGCCGCACCCGCGCCAGGGCCGCGTCCGCAGCGGAAAGCTCACGGCGCAGGGCGTCGTATTCGCTGCGCGTGCCGGTGTATGCGGCCTGCTCCAGCTCCTGCCACAGGCGCTCCTCGTATCCCGGCAGGTCCTTCTGGGCCATGGCCCGACGCAGAGCGGACACGGTATAGCCGTCTGCGTCTCCGGCGGCGTGGAGGGCGAACAGCACCCCATTGCAGAGCACCGCCAGAACCAGCAGCAGACACAGCCGCCCGCTGCTGCCGATCTTCCGCAGCTCCCAGGTCATAGCGCCGCCCCCTCCCCGAAGTGGAACAGATACACATCCTCCAGGTCGGGCCGGGCCGGGGCGCAGGGGAGGGGCGGCCTTGCCTCACTGAGTAGCCGCACTAAAATGCCCTCCTGCTGCCGGGAAACGCCGCACACCGTGCCGTATTGCGCCATGCTGGGGAGTTGCGCCTCCGCTGCGGTCAGCTCCCATACCTGCCCCTCCAGCTCCTGCTCCAGGGCGTGGGGGGAGCCGCGCCGAATGGCAAGCCCCTGGTTCATTAAGATCAGTTCCCGTGCGATGAATTCCACATCCTGCACCACATGGGTACACAGCAGCACGATCTTCTCCCCGGCGATCTCGCCGATGAGATTCCGCACCGCCACCCGCTGGCGGGGGTCAAGGCCCGCCGTGGGTTCGTCCAGCACCAGGATATCCGGGTCGTGGAGCAGGGCCTGGGCCAGCAGCAGCCGCTGCTTCATGCCCCCGGACCAGCCACGGATGGGGCGGCCTGCCGCCTCCGTGAGATCCAGCCGCGCCAGGGCCCAGTCCATGCGCCCTTTGGCGTCCTCCCGGCTCATGCCCTGGAGGGACGCCATGTAATAGAGAAATTGCTCCCCGGTGAAGCCGGGATATAACGCCTGCTGCTGGGGGCAGTATCCCAGCCGCCGGCGGAAGGCCTCCCCCATGGAGACGGTGTCCTGCCCGTCCAGGGTGACGTGGCCCCGGGTGGGCCGGAGATTCCCGGTGAGGATGTTCATGAGGGTGCTTTTGCCTTAACAGGCCGTATACCCCCGGCGTCAGGGTCAGGTCAATGCCCCGCAGGGCCTCCTTTGCACCGTATCGCTTGGCGACGTCGTGAAATTGCAACTCCATATCCGTCACCCCACATCCACGGCGTTTTCAAAGCGTACGGCGTAGAAATCTTCTTTGGAGATGACGCATCGGCCATTGTCGCCCAACGCCCGGAAGAAGGAGCCGCCCTCCTGGAAGGGGCTCATGGCTATGCCGTGCTCGCCGGTGGCACCCACCAGCTCCACGGGCTTACCATCCTGCAGATCGGCCATCCAGAACCGATAGCCCGCTTCTGTCTCGGTGATGATAAATGCCTTGCTGTCCATGACCCAGTAGTGGATGATATCCTCCATGGTCAGCAGGGTGCGGCTCTCGCCGCTCTCCAGGTTCAGAAGGCGCAGCTGGTCCCCACACTGGTAGATATGCTCCATGCCGTAGACCTGCGCGGGGTCGACGCTCATAAGATAGCCGTCCTTGTTATGATCGGCCACAACGGTATAGTCTCCGCTCTCCATATCCCACAGCAGAAGCCGCCGCTGGGTGTTTTTGTAGAGATACCGCCCGTAGGAGGCGTCCTCCCCGTACAGGGCCGTGAAATCCTCCGTACTCATCCGGTCCGGCTCCTTCAGCACCTCCACCACGGCGCCCCAGCGGGCGGAAAAGCCCATCAGCGTCCCGGGGACAGACAGCTCCCGATAGCTGCCGGCGGCAAGGTCATATAGCAGGGAGCTGCCCTCGGTTCGGCTCTCGACCCGCCCGTCCGCCTGCTGCTCCGTGATGCGGCATTCCAGATGCAGGGTGGCCTTGCCGCAGGAGAAACGCCCCAGGGCGGCGGTGTAGAAATGATTGTCGGTGTTGTCCCACTGCTCCAGGACGGTGGCTTTCCCGCCGGACAGCTCCTTGCGCACCAGGCTTGCGCCGCTGCCCGCGTCATCGAGGGTGGCGTAGAGCACCCCGTCCAAAACGGCGAAGCTGTTGACATTCCCCACCCACGCCTGGCAGCTGGCGTCCCTGTGGGAGCAGCCCGGCTGGGCGCACAGGGCCATGGTCCGGCCGGAGGCATAGTCGTAGTAGCTCACCGCCCCGGCGGCGCAAATATACCAGCCGTTGTCGTCGGTGAACACCGAGCCTGTCCCGGCGGCGTCCCGGTTGTCCTTGGGCAGGGCGTGCCCTTGGGCGACGGGGGTCGGGTCCGGGTCCCTGACCGGGTCCTCGGCGGAGCCGCCGGGCCCCGAGCAGGCCGTCAGCAGCAGGAGCAGCGCAAGAAAGCATGGTACGAAGCGTTTCATTGGATAGTCCCTCCCTGATGGAATCGTAAATTTTGCCCGCCTATCACACTATATATGCAGTAGGCGGGCGGCTTTTGTTGCAAATCAACAGGATAGCTGCAAGCCGGATTGTAGCATATTGTGCAAAATATGTCAATATTCTTGAAAATATCTTCTAAAAAAAAGTATTGCGGGCAGACGCTGCGGACGCGATAGACAAAGCCCCCGGAAAGCAGGGCTTTCCGGGGGGGATTTCCGTCTATTGGCCGTATGGCGAGGGTTCCTCGATGATGCTGGTTTCGCTCCAGCCGTTGTAGGCCTGGTGATAGTCATACAGGCTAACGCAGAGGGCCGCCACCCACAGCAGCAGCGCCGCCAGCACCGCCGCGATCAGGATGGTCAGCACCTGACGCCGCCGCCGCAGGGCGGCCAGCAGCTCCTGGGTGCTCATGGCGTCCACATACGCCGCAGCCACCTGCTGGGGCGTCCCGAACCGGGCTTCCAGGTCTGCGTCCCGGGTTTCGGCGCAGTAGGCCTCCGCCTCGCTGCGCAGGGCCGTCAGCAGCTGCTTTTTGTGTTTTCCGGCACAGGGCAGATAGCTGCCGACGGCCCGGACATATCGGTTGACCTGCCGCTGTCTTTTCCGCATGGCGGTACCTCCTCTCGAATGATGGCCGTCACGCCGGTCATCATGGATTCATATTCCCGGATCATTTCCTCCAGCCGGGCTTCTCCGGCGGGCTCCAGGTGGTAGTATACGCGGGTCATCCGCTTGCCCACCAGCACCCGGTGGTCGGAGATCAGTCCCTGCTCCTGCAGCCGGTACAGCACCGGGTACAGGGAACCCTCCTGGGTTTTCAGCCGTCCGCCGCTGCGCCGTTCCGTCTCCTGCACCAGCTGGTAGCCGTACATATCTTCCCTTCGCAGCAGCGACAGCAGGATCAGCGCCATGACGCCGCGCTGGAATACATTGGGTCCCGAATCGCGTGACATACCGCCGCCTCCTTTGCCAAAGTTCTCCCTCTTTTATACCATCCGTTCCGGAAAAATGCAACATTTTCCTGTTTGAAATGTGCGGTTTGAATGCTGAAGGCCCGTACCGGCGGGTATTGGCCGGTACGGGCCGTTAATCGTTATGAAGGCTTATCCGGTGATTTTCCGGCTGCTCAGCATGTACCCCAGCGCACCCAGGAGCAGCAGCCCGCCGCACAGGGCAAAGCGCCAGCCGATCCCCAGGGCGGTCAGCAGGGAGGAGGCAAACGGGACGCGATCTCCGGCGGCTCCCGCCAGTACCGTGGCGGACAGCAGTCCGGTCAGTCCGAAGTACCGGTACAGCAGGGCATAGGCCGCCGTGCTCAGCAGGAAGCCCGCCGTGCCTAAATTGGCGGCATGGGCAGCCTTGGGCAGATAGTCCGATTCACCGTACAGAGCGTACAGATAGGCGCTGGCCGTTCCGGAGGACAGACAGGCGGAGATTCCCTCCACCAGGGCCTCCGCCACAAAGTTTCGCTGATCCCGGCCTGGGTCCGCACCAGCGGGGCCACCGGCGCAAAGAATACCAGCCCGCCGCACAGACTCATGCCGTCATAGGCGTCCATTTTCCGGAGGCCATTCGGTGCCTTTCCGGCGCTCCTTCATTTTCCGGCGGCACCCCGTTTTTTCACAAAAAGCACCACGGCGGCGATCAATGCCAGCCCCGCGGCGAGCAGCAAAAGCTTCTTATTCATTGTATATCTCCTTAAATAGTGTGTGTTTTCGTATTCTTTCACTGGGAGGCCTGATACCTTCGCACTCCCAAAACCGGATTCTACATGATCACTTCTCCTGTTATATTGATTTTGTGCACCGTTCCGGATACCTAACTAATATTCATTAGCTTTACAATAATCTGCTGGCTGCGTATTGTCAAGAGGGCCGCGCACTTTTTTGCCGATTCTCTGCCAAAAGCCGGGGGAGTTGAAATACTCTGGCGGATTTGTTATAATAGGCCCCGTGAAATAAGAAGCATCCGGCAAAACGGATGTCTGTCTGTTTAAGGAGAAGCTATGTTCAAAGTAATTAAAAAAGAGGGCCGGGCCCGGCGGGGTGAGTTCCGCTGCGCCCACGGCGGCACGGTGCAGACGCCGGTATTCATGAACGTGGGCACCCAGGCCGCCATCAAGGGCGGCGTGGACGCCTTCGACCTTCACGATCTGGGCTGCCAGATCGAGCTGTCCAACACCTATCACCTGCATCTGCGCCCCGGCGACGACGTGGTGCGGCAGATGGGCGGCCTGCACCGGTTCATGAACTGGGACGGCCCCATTCTCACGGACTCCGGCGGCTTCCAGGTGTTCTCCCTGGCCAGCCTGCGGAAGATCACCGAGGAGGGCGTCACCTTTGCCAGCCATCTGGACGGCCACCGCATCTTCATGGGGCCGGAGGAGAGTATGCGCATCCAGTCCAACCTTGGCTCCGATATCGCCATGGCCTTTGACGAGTGCGTGGAAAACCCGGCGCAGTACGACTATGCCAAGGCCAGCTGTGAGCGCACCCTCCGGTGGCTGCAGCGGTGCAAGGCGGAACATGACCGGCTCAACGCCCTGCCGGACGCCGTGAACCCCCATCAGATGCTGTTCGGCATCAACCAGGGGGCCACCTATGAGGACCTGCGGATCTGGCACATGCAGCAGATCGCCAAAATCGACTGCGACGGCTTCGCCATCGGCGGCCTGGCGGTGGGGGAGCCCACCGAGGTCATGTACCGCATCATTGAGGCGGTGGAGCCCCATATGCCCGCCCACAAGCCCCGGTATCTCATGGGCGTGGGCACGCCCAGCAACATCATCGAGGGGGTGGCCCGGGGCGTGGACTTCTTCGACTGCGTTATGCCCGCCCGCAACGCCCGCCACGGCAAGCTGTTTACCTGGCAGGGGGCCATGAACATCAAAAACGCCAAGTACAAGCTGGACGACCGGCCCATCGACCCGGAGTGCGACTGCCCGGTGTGCCGCCGGTTCAGCCGGGCCTATGTCCGCCACCTGTTTGCGGCGGAGGAGATCCTGGCCCTGCGCCTGGCGGTGATGCACAATCTGTATTTTTACAACAAGCTGGCCCAGCGCATCCGCGACAGCCTGGACGCCGGCTGCTTTGAGGACTTCCGCCGGGAGTACAGCGAGAAGCTCAGCCGCCGTATCTGACGGCTTCAGCTTGTCAAAAAAGTCTTTTTGACAAGCTGTGTGCAGTTTTTCAGAACTTCAGAAAGTTCTGAAAAACCTGTGATTGCAAACGAAAGACACCCCTGATGGGTTTCTTTCGTAACTATCTTCCTTTCCGATGGCGGAAGTTTTTCGGTTTTTTTAGACAGTCTTGGCTTTTCCGCGGTTTTCTGAAAAAACTTGCCTGTCCCCCTTGCCAAACAGGGAGAAGTTATTGTATAATAACGCTATATTCGTGAAAAAGGAGTTTTTGTCCCATGATTGAATTTGCCTATGCCGCCACCACGTCCGGCAATGCTCCCGCTGCTGGCGGCGGTATGTCTTCTATCGTGCTGATCGTCCTGATGGTGGCCATTTTCTACTTCATGCTGATCCGTCCGGAGAGCAAGCGGAAAAAGCAGGCCGAGGAAATGCGCAGCTCCCTGCAGAAGGGCGACTGGCTGACCACCATTGGCGGCGTGTATGGCCGCGTCGTGGCCATCACCGACCGCACCGTGGTCATTGAGACCAGCGAGGACCGGGTCCGCATTGAGTTCCTGAAGTCCGCCATCGGCTCCGTGGGTACCCTAGATGAGCAGGCCGCCGCCGCGCAGCGGGGCAGCCGCAAGGCCAAGAAGGGTGCCGAGGCCGAGAAGCCTGTCGAGGCTCCCGTGGAGGCTCCCGCCGAGGAGACCCCCGCCGAGACCGAGAAGGCCGAGGATCAGGAGTAATTTTCCTTCATAAAAAAACCTCCCCTGCATACGCTTAGAAAAAGCGGCAAGGGGAGGTCTTTTTATGTCTGCACTGGGGGCTGTTCTGGGAAAGCGGACCTGGCTGGGGGCGGGCGCTATCCTGCTGGCGGCGGCCGGGGGCTGCGCCCTGGGGGCGCTGCTGGTGGTGAAGGGCGTCCTGCCGGAGGGCGGCGCTCTGGCCTGGGGCTGCGGCTGCTGGGCGTTAGCTGCCTTTGCCGGAGGGCGGGTGGCCGTCTGGGGCAGGGGAGAGGGGACGCTGACGGCGGCTCTGGCCGCCGGTGCGGCGGCGTACCTGCTGGCGTGGCTGGCGGGTGCGGCCATAGGCGACCCGACCTTCCGCACCGGCGGGCTGTACCTGACAGCCGCCATCTTCGGCGGCGCCGGTGCGGCGGGCCTGCTGGGGAGCAGACCCCGAAAAAAGCGCCGGGACGCCAGACCGCCGATCCGAAAGCCTGTCCGGCGGAAATAGGCCCGCCGGAGCGGCGTGGTGAAAATCACGAAAATGCCGCTGCGGCAAAAATTTCCTTGACAGGGGACTATACGAATCGTAATCATGCGTACAGGCAAGATGTGGGGCCAAAGCCGGACCGTCCGGCCCCATATCTTGCTTTTTTCGACCTGAAAAGAGACGACCTGATCCCACGGTTTGCTAGGTTAACATAACACAGTTTACATAACAATTTAACATAACTCACAAATTTGCCGCCACCGCCGAAATAATCCTTGCGCCGGCGGCCGTTTTGGCCTATATTAGAGGACGTCCCTTTTGTTTGGCTTATGGCTTCTATTTGTCCCGCTTGTCTCATAGGATCAGATGAGGTGAGTGTGCAAATGAAGCTGTTTCCCGTAAGGACCCAAGCCCTGCGGCTTCCGGCGCTGGTACTGGTGTGCCTGCTGCTGGTGCTGGGGGCAGTGCTGGGCTTTGCCGTCTGCCGGGCCGTACCCCAGCAGGACCGGCAGGAGCTCAGCGACTATCTGCATCAATATGCCCAGGCCACGGCGGACGGCCGGGGGCCTTCGGCCTCGGCCCTCAGCGTGGCCGCCGCCTATTTCCGCTATCCGCTGGCAGCGGCGCTGCTGGGGCTGACGGCGGCGGGACTGGTGCTGCTGCCGGTTCTGTCGGTGGCCCAGGGCTTTTTTCTGTCGTTTTCCGTCGGCTGCTTTGCCCGGGCTCTGGGCCGGGGCGGCGTATACCTGGCCCTGGCGGCCTTCGGGCCCCGATGTCTGTTTGTTCTGCCCTGCACCCTGCTTCTGACGGTGCAGGGTTTATCCGCCGCCGCCCGCCGCCGGGACGGCCAGAAGGTCCGCCTGACGGAGGGGGCCTACTGGCGCCGGGTGGGGCTGTGCGGCCTGATTCTGCTGATAGGGGCCGCTCTGGAGCTGACCTTCGGCCCCCGGCTGCTGCAATGGGTCATCGCCCGCACACTGTAGAAAGAGAGGAGGAGACGTGTATGCCCGACTATATCGCCCTGTACCGCGCCTATCTGGAGCAGGAGAAGCACGCCTCCCCCAACACCGTCAGCTCCTACGTCCGGGACCTGACCCAGTTCCGGGCGTGGCTGCCCCAGGGCAGCGACCTGCGCCGGGTCAAGCCCGCCGCCGTGGAGGAGTATCTGGCCCACCTGACGGACCAGGGCCGCTCGGCGGCCACCGTCACCCGCAGCGCCGCCTCCATCAAGTCCTTTTACCATTACCTGGTGCTCTCCGGAGCCATGAAGGCCAGCCCCGCCAAGGACGTGGCCGCCGCCAAGGTGGAGCGCAAATGCCCGGAGATCCTGACCGGCCGGGAGGTGGAGCTGTTTCTGGAGCAGCCCAAGTGCGTGGACGAGAAGGGCTATCGGGACCACGCCATGCTGGAGCTGATGTACGCCACCGGCGTCCGGGTGTCGGAGCTCATCGCCCTGAACGTGGAGGACGTGAATCTTCCGGCGGCGTTCCTGCGCTGCGGCGACGAAAAGCGGGAGCGCATCATCCCCCTATATCCCCGGGCGGTGAAGGCCCTGCGGGACTATATCCAGGTCATCCGTCCCCGCCTGGCGGGCCAGGAGGAGACGGCGCTGTTTGTCAACATGAACGGCCAGCGCATGACCCGCCAGGGCTTCTGGAAGCTGGTGAAGCACTACCAGGCCAAGGCCGAGATCACCAAGGACATCACCCCCCACACCCTGCGACACTCCTTTGCGGTCCATCTGCTGGAAAACGGGGCGGACCTGCGCTCCATTCAGGAGATGCTGGGCCACGCGGACATCTCCTCCACACAGCTCTACGCCCACATCATCAAGCAGCGCCTGCAGGATGTGTACCGCAAGGCGCACCCCCTGGCCTGATAGGATTGAACCACAGCGCAGCAAAAAACTGCTGCGCTGTGTTGCATTTCACCCGAACATTTGTTATAATAAGATGATATCTTGGTGGAGGAGCAGCCATGCGCATTTTAGGGATCGACCCCGGCGTGGCCACCGTGGGCTTCGGCGTGATCGAGGCCCAGGCAGGCCGCCAGCAAATGATACAATACGGGGCCATCACCACCCCGGCCGGTCAGCCGCTGGCCGCCCGGCTGGTGCAGATCGCCCAGGACATGGAGACCCTCATCACCCAGTTTCAGCCCGATGAAATGTCCATCGAGGAGCTGTTTTTCAGCAAGAACATCACCACCGGCATCGCCGTGGCCCATGCCCGGGGCGTCATTCTGTACACCGCTGAGCGCCTGCACCTGCCGGTGTATGAATACACCCCCATGCAGATCAAGCAGGCCGTGGTGGGCTATGGCCTGGCCGACAAGCACCAGGTCATGGACATGACCCGCCGGCTTCTGAAGCTCAGGTCCATCCCCCGGCCCGACGATGCCGCCGACGCCCTGGCCATCGCCATGTGCCACGCCCGCAGCGCCACCAGCCTGCTGCGGCGGAAGGACCCGGATGTAAAGGAGACCGTCTGATATGTTTTACTATGTAAACGGTACTGTGGCCGAAACCGGCCCCAATCTGGCCGTCATCGACTGCGGCGGCGTGGGATACGCCTGCGCCACCACCAACTATACCCTGTCCCAGCTGAAAAAAGGGGAGCGGGCCAAGCTGTATACCCATCTCCACGTCCGGGAGGACATTTTCGAGCTGTACGGCTTCTCCTCCCAGGCGGAGCTGAACAGTTTCCGGATGCTCATCGGCGTCTCCGGCGTGGGGCCCAAGGCGGCCCTGTCCGTCCTGTCCGCCGCCACGCCCCAGAATCTGGCCCTGTCCATCGTCACCGGCGACGAGAAGGCCCTGACCGCCGCCCCGGGCATCGGGAAAAAGATCGCCCAGCGCATCATCCTGGAGCTGAAGGACAAGCTGGCCAAGGAGCAGAGCAGCTTCTCCGCCCAGGGCGGGGGAGCGGTACCCGTATCCCTGCCCGGCGACAAGGGCAACGAGGCGGCGGCGGCTCTGGCGGTGCTGGGCTACGGGTCCCAGGAGATCAGCCTGGCCCTGAAGGGCGTCGACATGGACGCCCTGCCCCTGGAGGAGATCATCCGTCAGGCGCTGAAGAAAATGGTACGGTAAGGAGGCAGGCCCATGAGCATCGACTTCGGAACGGATATTTACGAGGAGCCCCTTGTTTCCAAGAGCTTCCTGCCGGAGGACAGCGGCGAGCTGTCCCTGCGCCCCCACACCCTGCGGGAATACATCGGCCAGCAGAAGGCCAAGGAGAATCTGTCCGTTTTCATCGAGGCGGCCCGCCGCCGGACGGAGCCTCTGGACCATGTGCTGCTCCACGGCTCCCCGGGCCTGGGCAAAACCACCCTGGCCGGCATCATTGCCGCCGAGATGGGGGTGAACATCCGCATCACCTCCGGCCCCGCCATTGAAAAGCCCGGCGACCTGGCGGCGCTGCTGACCAACCTCAGTGAAAACGACATTCTGTTTGTGGACGAAATCCACCGTCTGAACCGCTCCGTGGAGGAGATCCTGTACCCCGCCATGGAGGACTACGCCATCGACATCATCATCGGCAAGGGCCCCTCCGCCAACTCCATCCGGCTGGACCTGCCGAAGTTTACCCTTATCGGAGCCACCACCCGGGCCGGGCAGCTGTCCGCTCCACTGCGGGACCGCTTCGGCGTCACCCTGCGGCTGGAGCTGTACACCCCGGAGGAGCTGGCCCTGATCGTCACCCGCAGCGCCGGGATCCTGAACGTCCCCATCCAGCCGGAGGGGGCCATGGAGATCGCCCGCCGCTCCCGGGGCACCCCCCGCATCGCCAACCGTATGCTGCGCCGGGTCCGGGACTTTGCCCAGGTCAAGGGCGACGGCACCATTACCCGGGAAATGGCGGACCACGCCCTTCAGGCTCTGGAGATCGACTATCTGGGCCTGGACCCGGTGGACCGCCGGATGCTCCGGGCCATCATCGAGAATTACGGCGGCGGCCCCGTGGGCCTGGATACCCTGGCCGCCACCATCGGCGAGGAGTCCGTGACCCTGGAGGACGTGTACGAGCCGTATCTGATGCAGCTGGGCTTCCTGACCCGGACCCCCCGGGGCCGCTGCGTTACCCGTAAGGCATACGAGCACCTGCACATGGACTTTATGGGCCAGGAACAGCTGGAATTATAACGAATAGGAGAATCGGAATATGGGAAAACTCTTTGGCACCGACGGCATCCGCGGCATAGCGGGGCAGACCCTGACGGCGGAGCTGGCATTTCATGTGGGACAGGCGGTGGCCGCCGTCCTGACGGAGGAGAAGGGCAGCCGTCCTCTCATCACCATCGGCAAGGACACCCGCATTTCCTCCGATATGCTGGAGGCGGCCCTGATGGCCGGTATCTGCTCCGTAGGCGGCGACGTGATGCCCCTGGGCACCATCCCCACCCCGGCGGTGGCCTTTCTGACGGTGCAGCAGCAGGCGGACGCCGGTATCGTCATCTCCGCCTCCCACAACCCCTATGCTTACAACGGCATCAAGGTCTTCAACGCCCAGGGCTACAAGCTCTCCGACGAGATGGAGGAGCGGGTGGAGGAACTGATCCTGAACCATGCGGAGCTTCCGGCCGCCGTGGACGGCGCCGTGGGCCGCCGCCACCACGGTATGCACGCCCTGCACAGCGCCTATGTGCAGCATCTGCTGGGCAGCATCGACTGCGACCTGACCGGCCTGCGGGTGCTGGTGGACTGCGCCAACGGCGCGGCCAGCGCCACTGCGCCGGACCTGTTCCGGGCGCTTCCGCTTCAGGCGGACTTCATCCATACGGAGCCTGACGGCGTCAACATCAACAACGGCTGCGGCTCTACCCACCTGGAGTCCCTGGCCCAGGGCGTCGTCTCCGGCGGGTACGATCTGGGCATCGCCTTCGACGGCGACGCCGACCGCTGCCTGCTGGTGGACGAGCAGGGGAATACCATCGACGGCGACAAGGTCATGGCCGTGTGCGCCTCCGAGCTCAAGCGCCAGGGGAAGCTCTCCGGCAACACCGTGGTGGCCACCGTTATGTCCAACCTTGGCCTGCATGAGTACTGCCAGGAAAACGGCCTGGACCTGGTGTGCACCGCCGTGGGCGACCGCCATGTGCTGGAGCGGATGCTGGCCGACGGCTTCGCCATCGGCGGTGAGCAGTCGGGCCACACCATCTTCCGGGCGTATGCCACCACCGGCGACGGCGAGCTGACGGCTCTGCAATTTTTGCAGACCCTCCGCCGCAGCGGCGTCCCCGCCTCCCAGCTGGCCGCCCGCTGCCCCCAGTATCCCCAGGAGCTCATCAACGTGGAGGTCCCCCACACTCCCGGGGTCAAGGAGCGCATCATGGCCGATGAATCCCTGCGGCAGGAGACCCGCCGCTGGGAGGAAAAGCTGGGCGGTCAGGGCCGCATTCTCATCCGTCCCTCCGGCACCGAGGCCCTGATCCGGGTGATGGTGGAGGCGAAAACCACGGAAATTGCCCATCAGGTGGCCTCCGTTTTGGCTGATTTCATAAAAAAACTGTGATTTTCATCACAGGATACACAAATTTCCCAAGAAGGCTTGACAAATTATTTAGTGAAAAGGTATAATGTCCATGGTTTTGGATACTGGACTTCGCTATGACCAATTAGAAAACCTGTCCGACGAGGAACTTTGTTCCTTGAGTCGTGCAGGGCAGCGTCAGGCGGAGGACGTTTTAGCCACCCGGTATCATTGGCTGGTCCGTTCCTGCGCCCGCCCGTATTTTCTCATCGGCGGTGACAGCGAGGACCTGATGCAGGAGGGGATGTTCGGCCTGATCAAGGCCATGCGGGAGTTTGATCCCCAGCGTTCCCCACTGTTCCGGCCCTTCGCCGGGCTCTGCATCCATCAGCAGGTGTGTTCCGCGCTCCGGCGAGATGCCAGCCAGAAGAACGCACCGCTTAACCAATCCGTCCCCTTGAATCCCTCGCTTCTGAACGCAAATTCCGTCTTCGCGCAGGTCGATCCCGAGCGTTTGCTGATCGACAGAGAAAAGGCTGCCAGTCTGCTGGAGAATACCCGCAAACAGTTGTCCGCTTTCGAGGAAAAGATTTTAGGGTTATTTTTGGACGGTCTTGCTTATGGCGAGATCGCGGAAACCGTTGGCAAGCCCATCAAATCGGTGGACAACGCCGTGCAGCGGATTCGCCGCAAAGTGGCGCGGCAGCTTTCATCCGGCGATATCAGCAACAGCTGAACGCAATATATTTCATCTCAAAGAGAGGGTAAAATCATGTACGAAGACAAGACTTTGGTTTGCAAGGAGTGCGGTAAGGAGTTCGTGTTCACCGCCGGTGAGCAGGAGTTCTATGCTGAGCGTGGCTTCCAGAACGAGCCCCAGCGCTGCAAGGCCTGCCGCGACGCTCGCAAGAACGCCGCCCGCGGCCCCCGGGAGTTCTTCACCGCCACCTGCGCTGCCTGCGGCGGCGAGGCCCGCGTGCCCTTCGAGCCCAAGAGCGACCGTCCTGTTTATTGCAGCGACTGCTTCGCCAAGATGCGCGAGAACGGCTAATCGCTGATTCAGTAAATTGTAAAAGCGGCTGTCCACCGAGGTGGACAGCCGCTTTTTACTTCAAGTCGGGTATCAGCCCTCCCGCACATAGTCATAGGCCGTGCGCAGGGTGCCGCTGGAGGCGTAGATATTCCCGCATTTCCGGAAGCCGTAGCCTTCAATGGCGGCCTGCATGGCGCGGTTATCCGCGTGGGTGTCCACCCGCACATAGTCGGAAAGGCCGGTGCAAAAGTCGAAACAGGCCCGGGACACCCCGCGGACTGTACCGTTTGAGGCCAGGCGGTGGATGGTGCCGTAGGGCCGGTCCGCGTGCCACTGTCCGTTCAGCAGCACCTGATAGGTGGGCTCGTCGCCGATGATGAAGGAAAAGGTCCCCACAACGGTTCCGTTCTCCGTGAGCACATAGCTGTCGCCCCGGGCAATGTCCGGCAGCAGCTCGGGAAGCCCCGGATAGTCGCCGCCCCACTGGGTGGGGTTGCCGTGGGCGGCCATGTACGCCTTGGCGGCCCGGAAGATCTCCAGAATGGCGGGGACGTCATCGGTCGTGCTCTTTCGGATCTCCATGGCGTTATTGCTCCGTGCTCTTGTTGGCGAAAATGACGCCCAGGGTGATCAGCACCGCCCCCAGGATGCTCATCCAGCTGATTTTCTCGTCCAGCAGCAGCCAGCCCACCACCACGGTGACAAAGGGGGAGGCGTACAGGTAGTTGTTGGTGACTACCACGCCCAGGCGCTTGAAGGCGATGTTCCAGATGGCGAAGCACACGGCGTTGCCGAATACGCCCAGAAACAGCCAGGAGATCAGGATATTGGGCTGGGTGAACAGGGGCGTCAGACTGGGCAGACCGTCCGTCAGCAGCACCAGAGGCAGGGAGGTCAGGAAGGCCCACAGGAACACCCGGCGGGTCACCAGGAAGTTGTCATACCGCTCGGTATACCGCTTCACCAGGATGGAGTATACCGCCCACATCAGGGCGGCGGCCAGGGCCAGCAGGTCCCCCAGAGGGCTCAGGTGGAAGGACAGGGTGCCGTTGAGCACCACCAGCACCACACCGGCAATGGCCACCACCGCGCCGATGTATACCAGCTTTCCCAGCTTTTCGCCCTTCCGGGAGAACAGCTGGGCCAGAATCACCGTCAGAATCGGGGACATGGATACCAGAATGCTGACATTAGCGGCAGAGGTGTGGGCCGAGGCAGTATTTTGCAGGAAAAAGTAAAAGCTGCCGCCGGTGATGCCGATGAGGATGAACATCAGCTCGTCCTTCCAGGGGAGCTTCATGGTTTTGGGCCGCAGGGCCCACAGGGTCAGGTATGCAAGCCCCATCCGCAGGGGGATGATTTGGGTGGGGGTGTAGGCCGTCAGCATGACCTTGGTCAGCACGAAGCAGCTGCCCCAGACCAGGATGGTGAACAGGGCATAAATATGCCCCAGGGTTTTCTTTTTCATGGTTCTTCTCTCCTCTTTCTATCCTCGCGTTTGGTTTGCGGACCCGCAAAATGCCCGGCACTGCCGGGCATTTTGCTTGGGTTTAGATTACCTGTGTCAATCCTGGGGCAGGGTGGGGGTCTCGCCGTTCAGGACCTGCTGGATCAGGCCCTTGGCGGTGTTGATCTGTGTGGCGTCGGGCCACATGACCCACAGCTCCTCGCCTCCGGCGGAGTAGCACGGCTCTATGCCGCCCTCGCCGCTGACAGAGTAGCTGGTGATGTTCCAGTGGACGTTGTCCCGCAGCTGCATCTGCACCAGGCTGCTGATGTCCTCATAGGTCAGGCTGGTGATGAAGGAGGTGGACACGGCGTCCAGCACCTTCTGATAGCCCTTTAGGATGGCAGGGGAGGAGGCCTTGTCCACGATGGCACGGATCACGGCCATCTGATTTTTGCCCCGCTGGTTGTCGCCGTCGTCAAAGGCGTGGCGCTCCCGGGCGAAGCACAGGGCCTGCTCGCCGTTGAGGTGGTTGATGCCCTTGGTGAAGGTGTAGCCCGCCATGTGGACGCCGTCGCCGTTTTCGTTGGGCACCTCCATGCCCACGGTGGTGAACTCATAGTCGGAGTTTACGTCCACGCCGTCCAGGGCGTCCACGATCTTCTTCAGTCCGGCGAAGTTCACCCGGGCGTAGTAGTCCGCCTTCACGCCGTAGAGATTCCCCAGAACGGCGGCGGACTCGTCGATGCCGTACATACCGGCGTGGGTCAGCTTGTCCCGCTGGCCGTTGCGGGCCAGGGGCACATAGTAGTCCCGGGGGGTGTTGATCAGCAGGATCTGGTGGGTCCGGGGATGGATCACCGCCAGAATGTTCACGTCGCTGAGGCTCTGGATATTGATGTCCGAGCTGCGGGCGTCGATGCCGCTGCAATAGACGACGAAGGGCTGGGAGGTGATGGACGCGTTGGGCTTGATGGGCTCCAGCTCCTTGGTGGTGCTGAACTCATAGATGATGCGGGTGTCCTGGGTAAAGGTGCTGTAATCGTCCAGTGAATCCAGGGCGGTGAGATAGCCGGAATTGAGGATGATGGCCCCTGCGTTTCCGTCGTACAGGGCATCCGCCAGGGAGGTCAGGTCTGCGTAGGTGCTGGTATCCACACGGCCGCCCAGGCCGTCCTTGATGTCCTCCAGCAGGGCGCTGGTGTTGTCGGCGCTGATGTCGGCGTCCTCGCTGAGGATGCCGAAGGTGTAGCCCACGGTATCGCCGATGCTGCGGGCGGGATCATCCGCCATGACCACCACATAGGAGGTAGTTTTTTGCAGGTTCTTGCCCGCAATGGCCAGCAGGGCACTTTTGCCGGAGGCAGCAGCCACGGAGCCGTACAGCATCAGGCCGGACAGCAGCACCGCCAGCAGGCCGCACAGCACCTTGCCGGTTTTGACCCGGCGGATGGGCAGCTGGATGATCACATGGCCCGCGTTGATCAGAAGCAGCACGATCTCGATGAGAATCAGATAGAGGTCCGTCAGCAGCTTGGTGGACATCAGCTGCACCAGCAGCACCAGGCTGCAGATCATCAGCAGGCCCATGGCCGCCAGACCGAACCAGTCGGCGCTGGTGCGGTAGAGCCGGCGCCGTCTGCGGCGGGGCTGTTCTTGTTCGTTCATAAGCGTTTCGTCCTTTCTGTGTTACGGGTTCACAACAGGCGTTTCACCCCGGAGAACCTGCTGGATCAGGTCCTGGGCAGTGGCGACCATCCGTTCATTGGGCAGGACCACGGCGTACCGGGCGTCATTTCCCAGACTGTAGCAATAGTCGGCGCTGTTTTCACCGGCAAGGCCGTATGTAGTGATGTTCCAGCCGGACATATCCTGCAGCTGCATCTTCACCAGGGAGATGATGTCCTCCTTGGGCATATTGGTGGCGATGGAGTCGGAGGCGGCGGCCAGGACGTCCTGATAGCTCTTGAGAATGGCCGGGGAGGCGGCCTTATTGACGATGCCCTGGATCACCAGCATCTGGTTGCGGCCCCGCTGCATATCGCCGTCGTCAAAGGCGTCCCGCTCCCGGGCGAAGGCCAGGGCCTGGCGGCCGTCCAGGTGGTTCAGCCCCTGCTGGAAGGAGTAGGCGGCGAAGTGGAAGTTGCCGCTGCCGTCTTCGTCGGGCACCTCCATGCCCACAGTGTTGAAGGCCACGTCCGAGTTCACGTCGATGCCGCCCAGGGCGTCGATAACGCCCACCAGCCCCGCAAAGTGGACCCGGGCGTAATAATCTACATCCACGTTATACAGCTGCTCCAGGCCCTTGATGGACTCCTCGATGCCGTACAGGCCGAAGTGGGTGAGCTTATCCTTCTGGCCCTTGGAGGGGAGGGTCAGGTAATAGTCCCGGGGGGTGCTGACCAACAGAATCTGGTGGGTGGAGGGGTTCACAACAGCCAGAATATTGGTATCGCTGCGGCTGTTCAGGGGAATATAATCCACCCGCTCATCGGTGCCGCTGCAATACACCACGAAGGGCTCCCGGGAAATGTTGGCGTTGGGGGCAATGGGCTCTGCATCCGGGTTGTCAATGGAGAACCGGTAAATGACTTTGGTGTCCTTGGAGAAATTCTGATACCCCTCCGTGCCCTTCAGAACGGAGAAATAGCTGTTGTTGAGGATGATGGCGTCCACCTGCTTATTCAGCAGAGCATCGGCCAGCTGGGGCAGGGTGCCGAAGGTTTCGGTCTGCACCTGGCCCATGCCGTCCTCGATGTGGGACAGCAGGGCGTCGGTGTTCTCCCGGTCCAGGGCCTCCAGGATGCCATAGGTATAGCCGAAGGTGTCGTTGACGGTTTCGGCCTTGTCATCCGCCCGGACCACCACGGAAACGGTGGTCTTGGCGGAGCCGCCGGAGGTGATGTTGGACAGGAACTTCATAAAGGAGCCGGCGGCGGTGGAGGTGAAGATCATGGCGGCGGAGAGCACCAGGGCCACCACGGAACAGATCAGCTTCCCGGCCACGCTGCGGCGCACCGGCAGCTGCACAAAGGCGTGCAGTCCGTTGAGAAGCACCAGCACCAGGATGAACACGACGGTCAGCGCCGTGGTCAGTACACCGGCGTCCAGCACCCGCACCAGCAGGATCACGCTGCACACCAGCATACACACCAGGGCCAGCAGTCCCAGCCAATCTGCCGGGCCCCGGCTTCCGCCCCGGGAACCGTAATACGATGAATAGGCATTTCTGCGACGATAACTCATGGGTTTTCTCCTTGTTTTTTCTCTATATCTTTTTGCGTGTGCCGCTCAGGGAACCTGGGGCGTTTCGCCGGACATGACCTGGCGGATGAGCTCTTTTGCGGTGTTGACGGTGTCCATATTGGGCCGCATGACCCAGGCGGCGTCGCCCAGGGCGTAGCAGTACGAGGTGTCGCCGGAGCCAGAGACGGCGTAGCTGGTGACGTGCCAGCCGGACATATCCTGCAGCTGCATCTGCACCAGGGAGGCGATGTCGTCATAGCTCAGACTGGTGATGAACGCATCGGACAGGGAGGACAGCAGCGTCTGATAATTTTTCAGCACGGCAGGGGAGGAGGCCTTGCTGATAATGGCCTGAATCACGGCCATCTGGTTTTTGCCCCGCTGGTTGTCGCCGTCGGCGAAGGCGTACCGCTCCCGGGAGAAGCACAGGGCCGCCTCACCGTTCAGATGATTGACACCCTCGGTGAAGTTATAGCCACCCATGGAGAAGGTCTTGGTGGAATATACGTCCACGCCGCCCAGAGCGTCCACGATCTTGGTGAGACCGGCGAAGTTCACCCGCATATAGAAGGACGTGTGGGTGCCGTAGAGATTGTCCAGGGTCTGCATGGACTCGCCGGTGCCGTAGATCCCGGCGTGGGTCAGCTTGTCCAGCTGGCCGTTGTGGGCCAGGGGCAGATAGTAGTCCCGGGGGGTGTTCACCAATAGGATCTGCCGGGTGGTGGGGTTCACCACCGCCAGAATGTTCACATCGCTGCGGCTGGTGATGTTGATGTTGCTGCTGCGGGCGTCGATGCCGCTGCAATAGACCACGAAGGGGTCCTTGGTCACGTCCACCTGGGCGTTGGTATCCGCCGGGGCGGGCTCCACGGTCTTGGTGGTGGTGTATTCATACAGAATCCGGGTGCGGTCGGAGAAGTCGGCATAGCCCTCCTGCTCCTCCAGCAGGGGGATATACCCCTTGTTCAGCAGGATGGCCCCCACCTGGTCGTCGTACAGAGCGTCGGTCAGCAGGGCAGGGGAGGCGTAGGCCGTGTGCTCTGCCGCTCCCAGCTTCTCCTGCAGCTGCTGCAGCAGGGACTGGGTGTTCTCGGTATCCCGGTCCTCCAGAATGCCGAACCGGTAGCCCTTGACGTCGTCCAGACTCTGGGCCGGGTCATCGGCGTTGACGATGACGCAGGTGATGTCCGTCTCCACGGACTTGTCCGCCACATCGGTGATGGCGTGCTGCACGGAACCAAGAGCCACCGCGCCATAGAGCATGGCGGCGGCCAGCACCAGGGCCACGATGCCGCAGGCGATCTTTCCGCCGGTTTTCTCCCGGTGGGGCAGCTGGACCCAGCCGTGCAGACCGCTGAGCACCAGAAGCGCCCCAACTGCCAGCAGCAGCTGGCCGGTGGGCAGGAACTTGGTGGATATCAGCCGCACCACCAGCACCGCGCTGCAGATCACCAGCACGGCGAAGGCGATCAAGCCGAACCAATCCGCCCCGCTGCGGCGGGGGGAGGAGGTCTTTTCGGTTGTCATAGCGTGTCTCCTTTGCAATGGGATAAGTCGCCGGTGCGCCGCTTCGCAAAGCACACCTATTATAACAGTCTCCTATTATATATCCTGCGGCCGCAAATTTCCATCCCAAATTGTAACAATTTTATGAATTTCCCCATATTTACCGGCCTGCTCCCCGGTTTCATACGGTAAAACGGTTGAAGCGGCGGAAAAAATGTGGTATGATGAACTACACTGTCGGACCCGGCGCGGAACACCGGGTCCGGAATATGAGGAGGAAAACAGATATGAAGGCAGCTCTTGTTATCATGGCGGCCGGGCTTGGCTCCCGCTATGGCGGAAATAAACAGGTGGACGGCGTAGGCCCCGGCGGCGAAATTCTGATGGAATACTCCATCCACGACGCCATCCGGGCGGGCTTCACCAAGATCGTGTTCATTATCAAAAACGATATGCAGGACCTGATGCGCAGCCTCTGCGGCAACCGGATTGCCGGGCTGACGGCCCGGGACGGGGAGCCGGTGGAGGTATGCTACGCCGTGCAGGACTATTCCAGCCTGCCGGCCTTCTATACCGTGCCCGCCGGGCGTACCAAGCCCTTCGGCACCACCCACGCCGTGCTGTGCGCCCGGCCCTATGTGCAGGAGCCCTTCTGCGTCATCAACGCCGACGACTATTACGGCGTGGACGCCTACCGGGCCATCTATGAGGAGCTGGGCCGTCTGCCGCAGCAGGGGAAGGCCACCATGGTGGGCTATCTGCTGCGCAACACCGTCAGCGCCCACGGTACCGTGTCCCGGGGCGTGTGCCAGGTGGAAAACGGCCACCTGGCCGGGATTCACGAGGCTCTGAAGATCCAGCTGTTCCCCGACGGCAGCATTGCCGACGTGGCCGACGGCCAGCGCCGTGAGCTGGCGGCGGATACGCCGGTGTCCATGAACTTCTGGGGCTTCATGCCGTCGATTTTTGACCAGATGGAGACTTATCTGGAGGACTTCCTCCGCGCCCTGCCGCCGGAGGAGCTGAAGGCCGAGTGCCTGCTGCCCAACATGGTAGGGGACCTGCTGAAGAAGGGGCAGCTGTCCGTGTCCGTGCTGCACTCGGCGGACCGCTGGTTCGGCATGACCTATCACGAGGACCGCCAGGCCGTGGCCCAGGAGCTGGCCCGGCTCCACGAAAACGGTACATATCCCGCTACGCTGCGGAACTGAAAAGGAGAATCACTTCACATGCAAAGCAGCAGAAAACAGCCGTCCCGGCGACTGGAAAAGCGAGAAAACAGCCGCCGTTGGCTGCTGATCCCGGCCCTGTGCGCCGCCGTCATTCTGGCGGTGGTGCTGATCGTGGAGCTGAATAAGCAGCCCCAGGTGCTGCCGGACAGCTCCAACACCACTCCCGTTTCCCATGACCAGCCCACGACTCCGGACCCCGAACCGGAGCCGGACCCAGAGCCTATACCGGAGCTTCTGACTCTGGTGAACCCCTGGAATCAGGTGCCGGAGGACTGGACGGTGGACTTGGTGACCCTGCCCAACGGACTGGAGATCGACAAGCGCTGCTATGACGCGCTGATGGACATGATCGACGGATGCTACGACGCCGGTCTGACGCCGGTGATCTGCTCTGCCTACCGGACTCAGGACTTCCAGCAGACCCTGTATGACAACAAGGTGTCCGAGTGGATGGAGCAGGGCTATAGCCGGGAGGAGGCCCGGGAGAAGGCCGGGCATCAGGTGGCGGTCCCCGGCACCAGCGAGCACCAGCTGGGGCTGGCGGTGGACATTGTGGACGTCAATTATCAGCTGCTGGACACCAACCAGGAGAACACCGCCGTGCAGAAGTGGCTGCTGGAAAACAGCTGGCGCTATGGCTTCATCCTGCGCTATCCTACGGACCAGACGGATGTCACTGGAATCGTGTATGAGCCGTGGCATTATCGGTATGTCGGTAAGGAGTACGCCCAGGATATCTACAAGAAGGGTCTCTGCCTGGAGCAGTATCTGGAGCAATGGGGAAAGTGAGACACTGGCTCATGCGGCAAGAGTGGAAAAAACAATGGACAAACACCTATGATCGCTTCAGGTACCAGATACAATAATAACGGCGGCCCGGGTGGCTTGTGCGCTGACTGCAAACGCAGTCGGTACACGCTACCCGGGCCGGAATTGTTTTCAAATAGGTGCAGTACTGACTCATACTGAGCGCGCACGCACAGCGTGCGTAAACACACTGTGACTAAAACCCGCAAACTCTGCACCGGGGCCGCACAGGGGACCCCGGAAGCGCAATCTTTGATCCGGATGCCCATTCAGCCCAAATGCGCTCTACGCCTACTCTCGATTGAACAAAATTTACATTTTGTTCAATCATGATTGCACCCAAAAAATGCCCCCCCTTCCTGCCTGGTCCCGTGAATGACAAAAGCACCGGGAGTATCTTCTCTCCGGTGCTCCTGCCCCTTGCTATTTTTTCGCGCCTGTGGTATCGTATCAGACGCCGGGCCGTTGTCCGGCTATGCCATTCAATAAGGAGACTCCCATGAAAATCGCTTCCTGGTGCCGGGCCAACGCCATGCCCCTGATTGCTGTGCTGACAGCGGCGGTCACGGCCTGTTTTGTGCCGCCGGACGCGGCCTATGCCGGATATTTCGACTGGAAGACCCTATCCTGCCTGTTCTGCGTGCTGGCGGTGGTGTGCGCCCTGCGCAGTGTGGGCCTGTTCCCGGTGATCGCCCGGCAGCTGCTGCAGCTGTTCGGAACCGCCCGCAGCGTGGGCACGGCCCTGGTGCTCATCACGCTGGTGGGCTCCATGCTGCTGACCAACGACACGGCCCTGCTGACCTTTCTGCCTCTGAGCTGGATGGTCCTGCAGGAGGCAGGACAGGAAAAGCTGACCGCCTATGTCTTTATCCTGCAAAACTGCGCCGCCAACTTAGGCGGTATGTTGACCCCCTTCGGGAATCCCCAGAACCTGTACCTGTTCGACCACTATCACATTCCTGTCGGTGAGTTTCTGTCCATTATGCTGCTGCCGTTTGCCCTGTCCACGGGGCTGATCCTGCTGTGCTGCCTTCTGATTCCCCGGCAGGTGCTGGCGGTGCCCCAGCGGGAGCTGACGCTGGACAAGCCCCGGGCCATCGCATACGGACTGCTGTTCTGTCTGGCCGTGGGGATGGTCCTGCGGGCGGTCCCCTACCCGGTGGGCCTGGCGGTCATCGCGGCGGCGCTGACCGTTATGGACCCTCGGGCGCTGAAAAGCGTAGACTGGGGGCTGCTGGTGACCTTTGCCGCGTTTTTCGTGTTCTCCGGCAACATGGCCCGGATTCAGCCGGTGCGGGAGCTGTTCGGCCGACTGCTGGCCCATGGCGTCCTGCCGGTATCGGCGCTGACGTGCCAGGTGATCAGCAACGTCCCCGCCGCCATTCTGCTGAGCCAGTTCACGGACCGCTTTCGGGAGCTGCTGATCGGCGTCAACATCGGCGGCGCCGGAACGCTGATTGCGTCCCTGGCCAGCCTCATCACCTTCCGGGAATACACCCGCCGCTGCCCGGAGCAGACCGGCCGGTTCCTGGGCCTGTTTACCCTGGTCAGCTTCGGCTTCCTGGCAATTCTGCTGGCGGCGCTGAGCCTGTAGGGGTTTACAGCCGGGTCGGATTGCGGTATGATTAAGCCATAGAAAGCGAGGTGCGAAGCCATGGACTACCGGGAGGATTCCCCGGAAATTCTGCTGGATTTCCTGTCGTATCATGAGACCATCAAGGCCCACTCCCAGCGGACAGTGGACGAATATTATCTGGACCTGCGGAATTTTTTCCGCTATCTGAAGTGGACCCGGGATCCGGCGCTGCAGGAGCAGCCCATGGAGTCCGTGGACGTCCGGGACGTGGACCTGACCTTCGTGGGCTCCGTGACCCTGACGGAAATCTACGCCTACATGTCCTACCTCAGCCGGGACCGGGTGCTTCACCCCAACAGCGACCGGTCCGCCAAGGGACTGAACCCCACCTCCCGGGCCAGGAAGCTGGCCACCATCCGCTCCTTTTATGGGTATCTGTGCAACAAGGTCCACAAACTGGACCGCAACCCGGTGAAGGACATCGACGCGCCCAAGCTGAAAAAGACCCTGCCCCGCTATCTGACGCTGGATGAGAGCATTTCCCTGCTGGAATCCGTGGACGGGCCCAACCGGGAGCGGGATCTGTGCATCCTGACGCTGTTTCTCAACTGCGGACTGCGTATTTCGGAGCTCATCGGGCTGAACCTGTCGGACGTTCACGAGGACGCCCTGCGGGTCCTGGGCAAGGGCAACAAGGTGCGCATGGTGTACCTGAACCAGGCGTGTCTGGACACGCTGCGGGACTATCTGGCGGTGCGGCGGCCCATTACCGGGCCGGACCGGGACGCGCTGTTTCTGTCGGCCCGCAGCCAACGGATCAGCCGCTCCATGGTCAACGCCCTGGTGAAAAAGCACCTGTCCCAGGCGGGGCTGGACAGCACCCAGTATTCCTCCCACAAGCTGCGCCACACCGCCGCCACCCTGATGCTGCAAAACGGCGTGGACGTGCGGGCGGTGCAGGAGGTCCTGGGCCACGAGCACCTGAATACCACGGAAATATACACCCATATCGACAACGAGGCCCTGCGGGTGGCTGCAAAGGCAAATCCCTTGTCACAGGTGAAGACCAAAGGGAAAATCAAGGATGACGACAACTGAGAGGGTCCGTGTGGACCCTCTCCCCTTTTTGCGGCAATTTCCGGGGAGAACCGGGAATTTTTCCGGCCAGGCCATTGACATTCTGCCCGGAATGCTATACCCTAACGAGAGGTAATTATTTTATATGGAGGTTTCTCATGAATACGGCAGAGCTTTCCAGCATGAGCAAGCAGGTCCGGCGGGATATCATCAACATGACCGCCAACGCCGGCAGCGGCCACCCCGGTGGTTCCCTGTCTGCGGCAGACCTGATGACTTGCCTGTTTTTCAACCACATGCATGTGGATCCCAAGCACCCGGACGACCCAGATCGGGACCGTTTCGTGCTGAGCAAGGGCCACGCGGCCCCCTGCTACTATGCCGTCCTGGCGGAGATGGGCTTCATCAGCCGGGATGAGTTCAAGAATTTCCGCCAGCTCCACAGCATTCTCCAGGGTCACCCCGACAGCAAGAAGGTCCCCGGCGTGGACGCCGCCACCGGCTCCCTGGGCCAGGGCTGTTCCATCGCCGTGGGCATGGCTCTGGGTGCCAAGGTGCAGCATAAGGACTGCAAGGTCTATACCCTGCTGGGCGACGGCGAGTGCCAGGAGGGCCAGATTTGGGAGTCCTTCATGGCAGCGGCCCACTATCATCTGGATAACCTGACCATCATCATCGACAACAACGGCCTGCAGATCGACGGCACCAACGATGAGGTCATGTCCCTGGGCGACCTGCCCGCCAAGCTCCGGGCCTTCGGCCTGGACCTGCATGAGATCGACGGCCACGACATGGACACCATTGAGGCGGCCCTCAGCGCCCCCGCCGTCCCCGGCAAGCCCAAGTGCATCCTGGCCCACACCGTCAAGGGCAAGGGTGTCTCCTTCATGGAGAACCAGGTGGGCTGGCACGGCAAGGCCCCCAACGAGGAGCAGCGCCAGCAGGCTTTGAAGGAATTGGAGGACTGAGACCATGAGTGAAAAAATCGCAACCCGTGAAGCCTACGGCAAGGCTCTGGTAGAGCTGGGCGCCGCCAATGAGCAGGTGGTGGTGCTGGACGCCGACCTGGCCGGCGCCACTATGACCAAGCATTTCAAGGCCGCCTATCCCCAGCGCTTCTTCGACTGCGGCATTGCCGAGGCGGACATGATGAACATCGCCGCAGGCCTGTCTACCATGGGGCTGGTTCCCTTCTGCTCTACGTTTGCTATGTTCGGCGCAGGACGGGCCTATGAACAGATCCGCAACTCCATCGCCTATCCCAAGTTCAACGTGAAGATCTGCTGCTCCCACGCCGGCGTGTCCGTGGGCGAGGACGGCGGCAGCCACCAGGCCATCGAGGACATCGGTCTTATGCGCCTGATCCCCGGCATGACCGTCATCGTTCCCGCCGATGCCAAGGAGGCCCGGAAGGCCACCCTGGCCCTGGCGGAGTTCCGGGGTCCGGCCTATATGCGTCTGGCCCGTCTGGCCACCCCCGTGTTCGAGGAGGATTATCCCTTTGAGATCGGCAAGGCCAACGTCCTGCGGGAGGGCACCGACGCCGCCGTGTTTGCCTGCGGCCTGATGGTCAGCGAGACGTTGGCGGCCGCCAGGCTGCTGGAGGCCCAGGGCATCCGCATCGCGGTCATCAACGTCCACACCATCAAGCCCATTGACGCCGCCTGCGTCACCCAGTGGGCCGAAAAGTGCGGCAATGTGGTCACCGTGGAGGAGCACAGCGTCATCGGCGGCCTGGGCGACGCCGTGGCCGACGTGCTCATGGGCAAGGTCAGCTGCAAGTTCCGCAAGATCGGCGTCAACGATCAGTTCGGCCAGTCCGGCAAGGCTGCCGACGTTCTGCGGGAGTATGGACTCACCGCCGACCAGATCGCCGACCGCATCCGGGAGACTCTGTAACCTCATTCGATGCAAAAATCGGGAGAAATCGTCTGATTTCTCCCGATTTTTCTGTCCTGATATGATTATTGGGGAATGACCTGCACGATTCCCCGGGCGCAGTCCACGGACACGAAGGTGCCGTCCTTCAGGCGGCGGGTGGCGTCCGAGGCCGCCACGATGACGGGCTTATTCAGCAGCAGTCCCACGGTGGCCGTGTGACAGTCGGCGCTGGCCTCCTCACTGACGATGGCCGCAGCCTGCCGCAGCCAGGGCAGTACCTCGTTGTTGGTATAGGGCACCACCAGCACGTCGCCGGGGTGGAACTTCTCCGGAATATCCTCCAGTGTCCGGCAGATACACAGCGGACCGGAGGCGATCTGGCTGCCCACGCCGATGGCGTTGACCAGGGAGCCGCCCACCTGGGCGATGCGGATCATATTGGTGGTGCCGGAAATTCCCACCGGCACGCCTGCGGTGACCACCACCAGATCCCCGTGCTTCACCAGCCCCGCCTCCTGGGCGGACTGAATGGCCAGGTCTACCAGCTGATCGGTGCTGCTGGCCCGGGGCATGGTAATGGGCACCAGCCCCCAGTACAGGGCCATCTGGCGCTGGACCTGGGGGTCCAGCAGAAGGGCCACCACCGTGGCGGCGGGGCGGAAACGGCTGACCATCTGGGCAGTGATGCCCCGCTGGCTGACGGTGAGGATGGCGTCGGCACCGATATCCTCCGCCGTGGTGCAGGCGGCGTGGGCCGTGGCGGCGGTGATGGACAGGCGGGTGCGCTTGGGCGTCTTGGTGGGACAGACCCGGTCGATGTTGCTCTCGGTTTTCCGGGCGATGGCGTCCATGGTCTGAACGGCCTCCACCGGGTACTTCCCTGCCGCCGTCTCGCCGGAGAGCATAATGGCGCTGGTGCCGTCATAGATGGCGTTGGCCACGTCGGTAATCTCCGCCCGGGTGGGCCGGGGATTTTCGATCATGGAATCCAGCATCTGGGTGGCGGTGATCACGGGCTTCCCGGCGGCCACGCACTGGGCAATGATGCTCTTCTGGATAGCGGGAATCTCCGTGAAGTCGATCTCCACGCCCATGTCCCCCCGGGCCACCATGATGCCGTCAGCCACGGACAGGATGTCCGCCAGATTGCTGACGCCCTCCTGGTTCTCGATTTTGGCGATGATCCGGATCCTGGAGTGATTCTTATCCAGAATGTGCCGGATCTCCCGGATATCGGCGGCAGACCGGACAAAGCTGGCGGCGATGAAATCGAACCCCTGCCGGATACCGAACAGGATATCCTCCCGGTCCCGCTGGTTCATATACGGCATGGACAGGGACACGCCGGGAACGTTGACGCCCTTCTTGTCCTTCATCACGCCGTCGTTCTCCACCCGGCACCGGATCTCCCGTTCGGTGGCCTCCAGCACCGTCAGCCGCACCAGTCCGTCGTCCAGCAGGATGGTGTTACCGGGCTTCACGTCCTGGGGCAGCTGGGCATAGGTGATGGAGCACCGGCTCTCGTCGCCGGGAACGTCGTCGGTGGTCAGGGTAAAGCTCTGGCCGGTTTTCAGCTGCACCGGCCCGTTCTGAAAGCTCCTCAGCCGCACCTCCGGCCCCTTGGTGTCCAGCATGGCGGCCACCGGCAGATGAAGCTCCTCCCGCAGGGCCACCAGCTGGTCCAGTCGGCGCTGATGCTCGTCATAGCTGCCGTGGGAGAAATTGAACCGGGCCACGTTCATGCCCGCCTGCAGCATCTGCCGCAGCACCCCCTCCCTGTCGGTGGCCGGACCCAGGGTGCATACGATTTTTGTCTTTCTCATGGTCTTTCCTCTCTGCTCTGTTGGGGTGGCAATCCTGAAAATGCGCCCCCCTGGGCACCAGTGGGGTCACAGGGGGGACGCAAATGGGGTCCTTATCTCTCAGAATGCCTTGCCGTCGCAGCCCAGAACGTCCACGATCTTGTGGGTCACCAGCTCCTTGATGGCCTGGCGTGCGGGCTTCAGATACTGACGGGGGTCAAAGTCTGCCGGATGCAGGGCAAAGTGCTCCCGGATGGAGGCGGTCATGGCCAGACGCAGGTCGGAGTCGATGTTGATCTTGCACACGGACAGAGACGCGGCCTTGCGCAGCTGATCCTCGGGCACGCCGATGGCGCCGGGCATATTGCCGCCGTACTGGTTCACCTTGGCCACCAGATCCTGGGGAACAGAAGAAGAACCGTGCAGCACAATGGGGAAGCCGGGCAGACGGCGGGAGACCTCCTCCAGCACGTCGAAGCGCAGCTGGGGCTTGGTGCCGGGCTTGAACTTATAAGCGCCGTGGCTGGTGCCGATGGCGATGGCCAGAGAGTCGCACCCGGTCTTGGACACGAACTCCTCCACCTCCTCGGGGTGGGTATAGGAGGAATCCTCGGCGGACACGTTGACCTCATCCTCGATGCCGGCCAGGGTGCCCAGCTCGGCCTCCACCACCACGCCGTGGTCATGGGCATACTCCACCACCTGACGGGTCAGGGCAATGTTCTCGGCAAAGGGCTTGGAGGAGGCGTCGATCATCACGGAAGTGAAGCCGTCCTCAATGCAGGACTTGCACAGCTCGAAGCTGTCGCCGTGGTCCAGGTGCAGGGCGATGGGCAGGCCAGTCTCGATGACGGCGGCCTCCACCAGCTTCTTCAGATAGGTGCGGTTGGCATAAGCCCGGGCGCCCTTGGACACCTGCAGGATCAGGGGGGCCTTCAGCTCGGCAGCGGCCTCGGTGATGCCCTGAATGATCTCCATGTTGTTCACGTTGAAGGCGCCGATGGCGTAACCGCCGTTATAGGCCTTCTCGAACATTTCCTTTGTTGTAACCAGTGGCATAATAAATCGCTCCTTTTGAAAATTTGGTCTTGACTTGTATGGAATGATTGGGATAAGATGTACATATGCATTGTACCACATTTTTTCTTTTTTGCAAGCCCCGATGGTTTACTTTATCAATCTTTTATGATAAAATATTCCGCACGGCAAGAAAATTCTACTGGGAGGTAGTCAATCATGAAAGAATTAAAAGGTGCCTGTATCATCGGTCAGTCCGGCGGGCCCACGTCTGTGATCAACGCCAGTGCCTACGGCGTCATCGACACGGCCCTGAAATCCGGCGTCATCACCCAGGTGCTGGGCGCGGAGCACGGCATCAAGGGCGTTCTCAGCGACCGTCTGTTCGACATGGGTCTGGAGGATCCCGAGGAGCTGCGTCTTCTGAAATACACCCCCTCCTCCGCCCTGGGCTCCTGCCGCTATAAGATCGCCGATCCCGAGGTGGACGACACCGATTATCGCCGGATCCTGGAGGTGTTCAAGAAGCACAATGTCCGCTACTTCTTCTATAACGGCGGCAACGACTCCATGGACACCTGCAACAAGATCAATCAGTATATGCAGTCCGTGGGCTACGAATGCCGGGTCATGGGCGTTCCCAAGACCATCGACAACGACCTGTTCGGCACGGATCACTGCCCCGGCTACGCCTCCGCCGCCAAGTACATCGCCACCTCCCTGATGGAGGTGAACCTGGACGCCCATGTGTACGACACCGGCATGATCGTGGTTATGGAGATCATGGGCCGCCACGCCGGCTGGCTGACGGCCGCCGCCGCCCTGGCCGGTGAATACGGCGCAGGCCCCGACCTGATCTACCTGCCCGAGGTGGACTTCAGCATGACCCAGTTTATTGAGGATGTCAAGCGTGTATACGCCGAAAAGGGCTCCTGCATCGTGGCCGTGTCCGAGGGCATCCACTATGAGGACGGCGGCTTCGTCTCCGAGGCCAAGGTGGCCGCCAACGACGGCTTCGGCCATGCCCAGCTGGGCGGTCTGGCCGCCATGCTGGCCCAGGTGCTGAAGGAGGAAACCGGCACCAAGGTCCGGGGCATCGAGCTGAACCTGCTGCAGCGCTGCGGCGCGCACCTGGCCTCCGAAACCGATATCGAGGAGTCCTACATGGCCGGCAAGGCCGCCGTGGAAAACGCCATCAACGGCATCAATGGCCGCATGATCGGCTTCGAGCGCGGCATCCGGGACGGCAAGTATGCCTGCAAGACCAAGCTCATCCCCCTGATGGAGGTGGCCAACACCGAAAAGAAGGTTCCCCGGGAGTGGATCAACGAGGCCGGCAACGGCGTGAACCACCAGTTTGTGGAGTACGCGCTGCCCCTGATCCAGGGCGAGCCGGACCTGCCCAAGGTGGACTCCCTGCCCCGCTTTGCCCATCTGAAGAAGATCCTGGCCAAGTAAATCCCCGTTTCAACGATCCCCTGGCGCTTACGCGCCAGGGGATTTTTAACTTTTCCTGCAAAGCGAAAATGCTTTATAGCTTTGTCAGATGCGCGCCTGCGGCCTTCAGCATGAGCCGCTTGGTGCCCACCCGGTCGAAGGCCACCTCTACCAGGGCATCGCCGCCCATGGGCCGCACGCTCAGGACCATCCCCTGGCCGAAGGCGCTGTGCCGCACCCCGTCGCCGGGCTGCAGCTGCAGCAGCGGTGCGGAGACCGCCGCCGGACGCACCGGGCGCTCCGGGTGTGCCGGACGCTCCGCACCGTGCCGCGCCTCCCGCTGCGGCGCATAGGCAGGCCCATCGCCGAAATCGTCCCAGGAGGACGTCGGACGGGGCTCGGGCTTCCCCAGCCACTCCATGTTCTCCTCCGGGATCTCCTTCAGAAACCGGGAGGGCATGCAGGGAGTGGTGCGGCCGAACAGCATCCGCTGCCGGGCGTTGGTCAGGGTCAGCTTCTCCTTGGCCCGGGTCATGGCCACATAGCACAGCCGTCGCTCCTCCTCCATTTCCTCCGGCTCTCCCATGGCGCGATTCCCCGGGAAAAGCCCATCCTCCATGCCCACCACGAACACGCTGGGAAACTCCAGTCCCTTGGCGCTGTGCATGGTCATCAGCGTCACGCAGTTGTCCCCTGCCTCCTGGCTGTCCAGGTCCGTATACAGGGCCACCTCGTCCAGGAAGCCCGACAGGGTGGGATTCTCCGGATCGTTTTCCAGGAAGGCCTGGATGCTGGAGCTGAGCTCCTCCACGTTTTCCAGGCGCCCCCGGCTCTCCACATCGTTCTTCTCCTGGAGCATCCCCACATAGCCACTGCGGCGGCACACATATTCATAGAACTCCACCAGGCCCATATCGTCCGCCTGACGGCGCATTTCGTCGATCATCTCTGTAAAGGTCGTCAGCTTGCCAGCGCTTGCCTTCAGCTGGGGATAGTCTCCTGCCCGCCGCAGAACCTCCATCAGCGGCAGGCCCTCCTCCGTGGCGATGACCTGGGCCTTGTCCATGGTGGCCGCGCCGATCTTCCGGGCGGGCACGTTGACGATCCGCCGCAGCCGCAGGTCGTCGGCGGGGTTGTTGATGACGCACAGATACGCCAGCATGTCCTTCACCTCGGCCCGGTCGAAGAACTTGGTGCCGCCGATGATCTTATAGGGCACGCCGTTGCGCTTGAAGGCATACTCCAGGGCGTTGGACTGGGCGTTCATGCGGTACAGCACGGCGTTGTCCTTCCAGTTCACCCCCCGGCGATAGTTCATCATGATCTGCCCCACCACATAGTTGGCCTCGTCTCCCTCATTGAAGCAGGTCTTCACGGTGACCACCTCCCCCGCCCCGTTCTCGGTCCACAGGGTCTTGTCCTTGCGGCCCACGTTGTGGCGGATCACGGCGTTGGCGGCGTCCAGAATATTCTGGGTGGAGCGGTAGTTCTGCTCCAGCCGGATGGTCCTGGCCCCGGCGTACTGCTTTTCAAAGCTGAGGATGTTCTCGATGTTGGCCCCCCGGAAGCGATAGATGCTCTGGTCGTCGTCGCCTACCACGCAGATGTTCTTCCGTCCCCCGGCCAGCAGGCTGGCCAGCATATACTGCATGTGGTTGGTGTCCTGATACTCGTCGATGAGGACATAGCGGAACTTGTTCCGGTAATATTCCAGGGTCTGGCGGTCCGACTGCAAAAGCTCAACCGTGTGCAGGATGATGTCGTCAAAGTCCAGGGCATTGGCGTCCCGCAGGCGGCGGTTATAGGCGGCATAGACCCGGCCCATCCGCACCCGTCTCCAGTCGCCCCGCTGTTCCCACAGCTGGCTGAACTCCTCGGGCATCATCATGGCGTCCTTGGCGTTGGAGATCACCGACAGCACCTCCCGCACCGGGAAGGTCTTTTCCTCCAGCCCCATCTCCTTGAGGATGTCCTTGATGACCCGCTTGCTGTCGTCGGTGTCGTAAATGGTAAAGCTGCGGTCGAAGCCGATTTTGTCGATGTCCCGGCGCAGGATGCGGACACAGGCCGAGTGGAAGGTGGCGGCCCACACGTCCCGGGCCTCCTCCCCCAGCATCTTCTCCAGCCGGTCCTTCAGCTCGTTGGCGGCCTTGTTGGTGAAGGTGATGGCCAGCACCTCCCAGGGGCGGGCAGGCTCCACGGCGCAGAGATACTGCATCAGTGGCCGCTGCTCCGGGTCCGGCCGGGCGGCATACTGCTCCAGAAATTCCACCTCGTCCCGGGAAATGGGCAGCGGTATCTCATCTGTGTCGCTGCCCCGGCCATAGCGCAGGAGGTTCGCCACCCGGTTGATCAGCACCGTGGTCTTGCCGGACCCGGCCCCCGCCAGCAGCAGCAGCGGCCCCTCGGTGGTCAGAACCCCCTCCAGCTGCCGGGGGTTCAGGTGCGCATAATCCGTGGCAATGGCCCTTGTCCGGGCCCCAATGAATCGTTTCTCCAGGTCGTTCATAGTGTTCCTTCCCCTGTCTGTATTCTTGTCTCTCATTTTAATACAATTTTCGCCTCCGGTCAACCGCTCTGCAAAGTTTGTCGAATTTTTGTTCGATTATCTCTTGACAAGAACGTCTGTTCGATTTATAATACCGATAGAACAAATGTTTTGGAGGCGTTCCCTATGACGACTTTTGGATTTATTGTGATGCTGCTGGGTGCCGGTGCTTTCTCCGCCGGGGTTATCCGTCTGGCGGACTGGATTGACCAGCCCCGTCCTCGCCGCCGCACCGCCTGAGGCCGCCGGTCATGGAACTGCTGGATAAGCTGGCCATCCTGGCCGATGCGGCCAAATATGACGCGGCCTGCACCTCCAGCGGCGTTCGCCGGGGCTCCCGGCCGGGCATGATCGGCAACACCAGCTCCTCCCTGGCAGGCTGCTGCCACAGCTTCTCTGCCGACGGGCGCTGCATCACCCTGCTGAAGGTGCTGATGACCAACCGTTGCGTCTACGACTGCAAATACTGCGTCAACCGCCGGTCCCACGATACCCGCCGGGCGGCCTTCACCCCCCGGGAGCTGGCGGAGCTGACCATCGGGTTCTACCGGCGCAATTATATCGAGGGCCTGTTCCTGTCCTCCGGCGTCCTGCGCAGCCCCGACTACACCACCGAACAGATGATCGAGTGTCTGCGCCTGCTGCGGCAGGAATACCGGTTCAACGGATATATCCACGCCAAAGCCATCCCCGGCACGTCCCCGGAGCTGGTGCAGCAGCTGGGCCTGCTGGCGGACCGGCTCAGCGTCAATATTGAGCTTCCCTCCCAGGAGGGGCTGCAGACCCTGGCCCCGGATAAAAACAAGCAGGCCATCCTGCGGCCTATGGCCCTCATCCGGGACCGGACCGCCCAGAGCAAGGCGGAGCTGGTGCAGTATAAGCACGCCCCGGTCTTTGCCCCGGCGGGCCAGAGCACCCAGCTCATCGTCGGCGCTACCCGGGACACGGACCGGCATATTCTGCACCTGACAGAATCCCTGTACCAAAAATACAGATTGAAACGCGTGTTCTACTCCGCCTATGTTCCGGTGGTGGAAAACGCCCTTTTGCCCTCTCTGGACACCAAGCCGCCCCTGCTGCGGGAGCACCGGCTATACCAGGCGGACTGGCTGCTGCGGTTTTACGGCTTTAAGGCCCAAGAGCTGCTGGACGAGGCCCACCCGGACTTCAATCCCCTGCTGGACCCCAAGTGCCATTGGGCCCTGTGCCACCTGGAGCAGTTCCCGGTGGAGATCCGTAAGGCGGACCTGGAGACTCTGCTGCGGGTGCCGGGCATCGGACCGGTCAGCGCCCGGCGCATCGTCTCCGCCCGTCGGCAGACTCCTCTGCGGCTGGAGGACCTGCCCAAGCTGGGCGTGGTGCTGAAGCGGGCGCAGTTCTTCGTCACCTGCGGCGGCCGTATGCGCCCGGGGCTTCACTTCTCTGCCGCCACCCTGTCCCGCCAGCTGGAGGCCATGGAGCGGGGCCAGCTGCCGCCCCAGGAATGTCGGCAGCTGTCGCTGTTCGATGCCGGGTGACGCCATGGAGGATGTGATTTTTCAATATGATGGCAGCTTCCCCGGCTTCCTGTGCTGCGTGTTCGACAGCTATGCCCATAAAGAATTCCCCATCGCCTTTTACAGCGATGAGGAATGCGTCTCCCTGTATCCGGTGCGGGTGGTGGTTACCCGCCGGGACCATAGCCAGCGGGTGTATGACAGTTTGCAGCGCCTGTCCCCTCCGGCTCTGAAGGCCCTGCGCCGGGCCTGGCTGACCTGTCTGGAGGACAAGGAGCTTCGCCTGTACGCCTTCATCCGCAAGCTGTACGATCAGGGGCCCGGCTTTATGCGCAGCCAGGCCGACGATGTGTACTACCCCATCGCCTGTGCCCTGCGTCACCTGGGCGGTGAACTGGAAAAGCTGCGGGGCTTCGTGCGTTTTTCCGATTACAACGGCATCCTGGGCGGCGAGATCGAGCCAAAGAACCGGGTGCTCCCTCTGCTGGCCAACCACTTCTGCAGCCGCATGGCCGGGGAGCCCTTCTTCCTGTACGACCGCACCCACCGGGAGCTGCTGCTGTACACCAAGGGCCAGCGCCGCATCGTCCCGGTGGAAAGCCTGACGCTGGAGCTGCCCGGCTCGGAGGAGCTTCAATACCGGGCCCTGTGGCAGGAGTTTTTCCGCACCGTATCCATCCGGGAGCGGACCAACCCCCGCTGTCAGAACTCGTTTCTCCCCAAGCGGTATCGGGGCGTCATGACGGAATTTCTTCCGGTGGACTACGAGGGCCTCAACCGTCCAGCAGCCGCCGGAGATCTGCCAGCCCCCGGCGCTCCAGCCGGGATATCTGCACCTGGGACACCCCCAGGATCCGGGCCGTCTGCTCCTGGGTCAGCCCCTTGAAGAAGCGCAGTAGGATGGTCATTTTCTCCCGCTCCGGCAGCTGATCGATGGCCTCCCGCAGGGCGATGTGCTCCACCATGCGCTCCTCCGGGCTGTCGGTGCCCAGGGTGGACTCCAGGGTTAGCCCCTCCGCCGTCTCCTGCTGCAGGGATTCCGGCGCGCCGGTGGCCAGCTCAACGCTGGCGATCTCCTCCGGCGTCAGCCCCGTCTCCTCCGCCAGCTCCGACAGCCGTGGATCCCGGCCCAGCCGGTGCCGCAGCCGCTCCCGGGCCGCGGCCAGGGCCTGCCCCTTTTCCCGGATGCTCCGTCCCACCTTTATCGCGCCGTTGTCCCGCAAAAAACGCCGTATCTCCCCAGCGATTTTCGGGACAGCATAGGTGGAAAACTGCGTTCCGTACGTCAGGTCAAACCCCTTTACAGCTTTGATGAATCCAATGCATCCCAGCTGATACAGGTCGTCCGTCTCCACCCCACAGCCATAATACCGCCGCACAATGCTCCAGATCAGTCCGCTGTTTTCCAGCAGCACCTGCTCGCAGGCCTCGTTGTCGCCGTTCTGGGCCCGGTCCAGCAGCGCGAACAGCTGCCCGCCGCTCATCGCCGGCCGGACAGGCGCGGGGCGATGCGCTTGCGCATGGACACGGTGGTGCCCTTCCCCGGCGCGGACTTCACCGTCAGCCGGTCCATAAAGCTCTCCATAATGGTAAAGCCCATGCCGCTGCGCTCCTGGCCGCCGGTGGTGAACAGCGGCTGCCGGGCCTGGCCGATGTCGTCGATGCCCCGGCCCCAGTCCCGCACCGTCAGCTCCAGCACGCCGCCTTCCAGAATGCGTAGCTTCATCACGATTTTCCCCAGCTCGTCCGGATAGGCGTGGACGATGGCGTTGGTCACCGCCTCGCTGACGGCGGTTTTGATGTCCCCGATCTCGTCCAGCGTCGGGTCCAGCTGGGCGGCAAAGGACGCCGCCGCCATGCGGGCAAAGCCCTCGTTGGCGCTGCGGCTGAGAAATTCCAGGGTCACATAGTTTTCGGCCTTCATCTTATGTACCTCCTCCCTATTCCACGGTGACAAAGCGGTCCAGGCCCGCGGCGTCCAGCACCTTCCTCGCCTGGGGCCTCACGCCCCGCAGCGTCACGGCACCGCCCAGGTCCCGCACGCGCTGCCGGACCCGCATGACCACCGCGATGCCGGAGCTGTCCATAAACGTCACCCCGGACCAGTCCAGCACCAGCCGCAGCGGCAGCGCCGCCTCGATGGCCCGGTCAAGCCGGCCCCCGATCTCCCGGGCGGCGTGGTGGTCCAGCTCCCCGATCAGGGCGATCTCCAGGCACCGTTCCTCCTGTCTGACCGTCATTTCCATGCCGATTCACTCCCTTATCATCCGCCCTGTGCTCCAGGGCTTTTGTGCTTTCAGAATCCGATATCCTCCACAGGCCCCAAGACCCTCGGGGCCTGAAAAAAATCACCGCAGATCATTCGATCTGCGGTGATTGTATCATATTGGGGATTTCGTTTTCTGTCGGAAGCCGCCGGGGCGGGAAAAATCAGCCGCGCATGGCCTGGGCGGATTCCTCCAGCTTGGCGATCAGGGCCCGGGCCTTATCGGCCTTCTCCCGCTCGGCGTTGACCACCGCTTCGGGGGCCTTGGACACGAAGCTCTCGTTCTGCAGCTTCTTCTCGATGCGCTCCAGGTTCTCCCGGGCCTTGGTCAGCTCCTTCTGGATGCGCTCCAGCTCCTTCTCAATATCCACCAGCTCCGCCAGAGGCAGGTACATGGTGGCATCGTGAGTGGACACCGTCACCATACCGTTCAGGTCCTGGGGCGCCTGGCTGCCCACCTCCACCTCGCTGGCATAGGCCAGACGGGTGATGAAGTCCCGGCCGCCGGCGTAGATCTCCGGGGTCTGGCTGGCGATGATGATCTTGGCCTTCCGGGACGGCGGCACGTTCATCTCGGCCCGGCGGGCGCGGACGGCGGAAATGGCGTCTTTCACGGCCTCCATGGCCTGCTCCTCCCGGGCGAAGGCGAACTCCTCCCGATAGGTGGGCCACGGCGCCCGGATCAGATACTCGCCCTGGTGGGGCAGCGCCTGCCAGATCTCCTCGGTGATGAAGGGCATGAAGGGATGCAGCAGCTCCAGCACCCGCAGCAGCACATAGCACAGCACGTTCTGGGCCGCCAGCTTGGCCTCCTGGTCCTCGCCGTACAGGCGGGTCTTGGTCAGCTCGATATACCAGTCGCAGTAGGTGTCCCAGATGAAGTCGTAGATCTTGGCGGAGGCCACGCCCAGCTCATAGGCCTCCATGTTGTCGGTGACCTCGCGGATCAGGGTGTTCAGCTTGCTGAGGACCCACTTGTCCTCCAGCTCCAGCTTCTCCGGCAGCTCCACCTGGTCGATGGTCAGGTTCATCATCACATAGCGGGAGGCGTTCCAGATCTTATTGGCGAAGTTGCGCATCGCCTCGCACTTCTCCACGAAGAAGCGCATATCGTTGCCGGGGCTGTTGCCGGTGATCAGGTTGAAGCGCAGGGCGTCCGCGCCGAACTTGTCCGCCATCTCCAGGGGGTCGATGCCGTTGCCCAGGGACTTGGACATCTTGCGGCCCTTGTCGTCCCGAACCAGGCCGTGGATCAGCACGGTCTTGAAGGGCTCCTGCTTCATCTGCTCCATGCCGGAGAAGATCATGCGGGCCACCCAGAAGAAGATGATGTCATACCCGGTGACCAGCACGGAGGTGGGATACCAATACTGCAGGTCCTTGGCGTCCTTGTCGGGCCAGCCCAGGGTGGAGAAGGGCCACAGAGCGGAGCTGAACCAGGTGTCCAGCACGTCCTCCTCCCGGGTCAGATGGGTGCTGCCGCACTTTTCGCAGCGAGTGGGGTCCTCCCGGCTGACGTTGATGTGGCCGCAGTCGTCGCAGGTCCAGGCGGGGATCTGGTGGCCCCACCACAGCTGGCGGGAGATGCACCAGTCATGGACATTCTCCATCCAGTTGGTATAGGTCTTGGTAAAGCGCTCCGGCACGAACTTGATGGTGCCGTCCTTCACCACCCGGATGGCCTCCTTGGCCAGGGGCTCCATCTTCACGAACCACTGGGCGGAGATCAGAGGCTCCACATCGTTGTGGCAGCGGTAGCAGGTGCCCACGTTGTGGGAATAATCCTCGGTCTTGATGAGGTAGCCCTGCTCCTCCAGGTCCTTGACGATGGCCTTGCGGCACTCGTAGCGGTCCATGCCGTTGTACTTGCCGCCGTTTTCGTTGATGGTGCCGTCGTCGGCGATGACCCGGATCACCTCCAGGTTGTGCCGCAGGCCCACCTCGAAGTCGTTGGGGTCGTGGGCGGGGGTCATCTTCACCGCGCCGGTGCCGAAGCCGATCTCGCAGTATTCGTCGCCCACGATGGGGATCTCCCGGTTCATAATGGGCAGGATGCAGGTCTTGCCGATGAGGTGCTTGAACTTCTCGTCCTCGGGGTTCACGGCCACGCCGGTGTCGCCCATCATGGTCTCTGGGCGGGTGGTGGCCACCACGATGTCGCCGCTGCCGTCGGCCAGGGGATAACGGATATACCACAGGTGGCCGGGCTTGTCGGTGTACTCCACCTCGGCGTCGGACAGAGCCGTCAGGCAGTGGGGGCACCAGTTGATGATGCGGCTGCCCTTATAGATCAGGCCCTTGTCATACAGCTCGCAGAAGGTCTCCCGGACGGCCTTGGAGCATCCCTCGTCCATGGTGAAGCGGGACCGGTCCCAGTCGCAGGAGGAGCCCATCTTCTTCTGCTGCTCCACAATGCGGTTGCCGTACTTTTCCTTCCAGGCCCACACGCGCTCCAGGAACTTCTCCCGGCCCAGGTCATAGCGGGTCAGGCCCTCCTGGCGCAGGTTCTCCTCCACCTTGATCTGGGTGGCGATGCCGGCGTGGTCCGTGCCGGGCAGCCACAGGGCCTCGTACCCCTGCATCCGCTTGAAGCGGATGAGGATGTCCTGCAGGGTGGCGTCCATGGCGTGGCCCATGTGCAGCTGGCCAGTGACGTTGGGGGGCGGCATCACGATGGAAAAGGGCTTCTTGTCGGGATTCGGCTCCGCCTTGAAGCAGCCGCCGTCCATCCACATCTGGTAGATCCGGGGCTCCACCTGCCGGGGATCGTACACCTTGGGTAATTCTTTGCGCATAGCTATTCTCCTTGTCTGAGTATTTGGCAAAACAAAAAGGCCCGCTCCGTTTTGCCATGGCAAAACAGGGCGAACCGTAAAAAGTCCGTGGTACCACCTGTATTCGGGAAATCCCGCACTCATGGGCGCAGAAAACGCCCTGTCCCGATAACGGAGGACACACCGTTGCAGCCTACTGTCAGTTCAGCCCAAGACTCCGGGACGACTTGGGCGGCGCGTCACGGGAGCTTCCACCAACCGCTCCCTCTCTCAGCATCCGCAGACCGCCTACTGCTTCCCATCACAGCCGTTTTCAATATGTGGGCATTTTACACCATTCCCGGAAAATTGTCAACCATTCCTTTGCCCGGGATTCAGAATTTGTTCAAAATCCCGCCGCATACTTGATTTGTTCACAAAATTATGGTATAAATTCTTCTATATTTTATCCAAGGAGGCTGTGCCATCCATGAAAAAGACCCTGCGGGACTATCTGCCCATCCTGCTGATGCTGCTGTGCACGGCAGGCTTCGGCATCCTGCTGCTGACAGGCGTGCTGGACCTGAACACCATTCCCCAGCTGGTGGACCACCGGCCCGGTCTGGCGGTGGCGGTGATCCTGGCCCTGTTCGCGGTGAAGGGCATCTCCGGCGTGGTGGTATACAACGCTCTGGTGGTGGTTGTGTCGCTGATCTTCCCGCTTCCGGCGGCCCTGGCCATCAACGCCGTGGGCACGGCCCTGTGCCTGTCCATCTCCTATTGGATCGGACGATCCACCCGCACCGAAAGCCTGGAGGGCCTGCTGAACAAGCACCCCAAGCTCCGGAAATATTTCGCCGCCACCCAGGAATACGGCTTCGTCTCCTGCTTCGCCATCCATATGCTGGGGCTGAACATGGAGGTGCTGGGGGTGCTGTTCGGCATGATGCGGCTGAATTACTGGTCGTATCTGGCCTCGTCGTGGCTGGCCATCATGCCGGGCATGGTGTGCTTCTGCATTCTGGGCAACAACCTGGATTTCCGCAATCCTGTGTTCTGGGCCCTGCTGATTGCGGACGGTCTGCTGATTCTGGGCGCCCTGTGGTACACCCGGCACAAGCTGGGTCAGTCCTCCAAGCGCACCTGAAGCAGCTCGTTCTCCTCCGCTGCGTCCCGCAGCACCGCCAGCGCCCGCTGCATATAGTCCTCCTCCGGCCAGTTCTCCATATGGATGGTGGTGGGCACGGACAGGTCCGTCAGGCAGTCATACAGGGCGTCCAGGCTGCGGCCGTACCATTCCGGCAGCTCCAGCGCCTCCGACAGGGCGTCGTGCAGCTGTTCCCGGTTGGTGATGTCATTTCCGTTTAGGTGGATCTGCATAGTCATTCTCCTCCATACAGCAGTTCAAAGGTCTTGTAGTGGTCGCCGGTGTAGTAGATCAGGCCGTCGTTGGAAAACACGATGCGCTCCGCTCCCCGGGAATCGGCCCCCAGGGTGTTGATGTCGCACTCGGTCCAGGTGCGGCCGTCGGCCTCCGGCAGCAGGCCCTCATAATTGCCGAACCGGCTGCCGCCGATGCAGCAGCCCGGGGCGTAGGGCTCCAGGGAGCCTCCGGTCCAGCCCAGCTGCTGGGCCTCTTTTTTTGTGATGAAATTGTCCGGCAGGCGGCCATACAGGTGGATATACAGCGCCACATCCTCTTTTGTGGTGTATGTATCCTCCCGGGCCAGCTGCTGCTCCTGCTTCGGGTCGGCCGGCGGGTCCTGCTCCTCCGGCAGCATCACAAAGCTGCACGCCGTCAGGGACAGCGCCATCACCAGCGCCAGCAGAAGCGCCGTCAATTTTTTCATGGAATTCCCCCCTTTCCGTGTTTTGTCAGTATAACATATCCCGCTCCGTTGTGCAACCGAAACAATTCCCCTCCGGTGATTTTCCGGCTTTTGCCGCATTTCGCACAAGGTAGCGAGATGAAGTCGTTTCGTTCATATGGCGCATAATGATCCCGCTTCATCGCAAAAAAAACATCAGAGGCCCCAAAAAAGCCGCCGGTTCCTGAACCGGCGGCTTTTTTCAACGCTGATATTCAAATTCCAGGTTGTACATGGACACAATGTCGCCGTCCTGGATGCCCATGCGCTCCAGCTGGTCAAACAGGCCGGACTGGCGCAGCATCTTGTCGAAGTACATACGGCTCTCGTAGTCGGAGAAGTTGATGTTGGCCATCAGCCGCTGCAGCCACGGGCCCTCCACCAGCCAGGTGTTGTCCTCCTGCTGGATGTTGAGAGGCTCGGAGGTATCGATCTGGGGCGGGCGGGGCACATACTCCGGCTCGTACACCGCCACCGGCGGCAGCTCCGCCAGCCGGGCGGCAATGGCCTGCACCAACTCCCGGGTACCCTGGTGGGTGGCGGCGGACATGGCCATGAACGTGTAGCCCGCCTCCTCCACATGGGCACGGAAGGCGTCCAGCTGGGCGGGGTCCGCCAGCAGGTCCGTCTTGTTGGCCACCACGATCTGGGGCCGGTCCGCCAGCTCCGGACTGTACTGCCGCAGCTCCTGGTTGATGGCGTCAAAGTCGGCGATGGGGTCCCGGCCCTCGCTGCCGGACACGTCCACCAGGTGGACCAGCAGGCGGCAGCGGTCGATGTGCCGCAGGAAGTCGTGGCCCAGGCCCGCGCCCTCGCTGGCCCCCTCGATGATGCCGGGGATATCGGCCATGACGAAGGACACGCCCTCGTCCACATACACCACGCCCAGGTTGGGGTACAGGGTGGTGAAGTGGTAGTTGGCGATTTTGGGGTGGGCCTTGGACACCACGCTCAGCAGGGTGCTCTTTCCCACGTTGGGGAAGCCCACCAGTCCCACGTCCGCCAGCAGCTTCAACTCCAGCACCACGTCGTGGCTCTCGCCGGGCAGGCCCGCCTTGGCAAAGCGGGGCACCTGACGGGTGGGGGTGGCGAAATGCTGGTTGCCCCAGCCGCCCCGGCCGCCCTTGCACAGCACAAAGGGCTGGTCGTCGGACATATCCTTGATGATCTCGCCGGTTTCGGCGTCCCGGATCAGGGTGCCCCGGGGCACGCGGATGGTCAGACTCTGGCCGTCCTTGCCGCTTTTGCGGCCGCCCTGGCCGTCTACGCCGTTGGCCGCCACATATTTGCGCTTATAGCGGAAGTCCATCAGCGTGGACATATTGTCGTCCACCCGGACGATGATGCTGCCGCCGTCGCCGCCGTCGCCGCCGTCGGGGCCGCCTGCGGCGATGTATTTTTCCCGGTGAAAGGCGACGGCTCCGTTGCCGCCGCTGCCGGCCCGGACGGTGATGCGGGCCTTATCAATGAATCCATTTGCCATATCGTTACCTCATCTGAAAGAATACATTTCTATCTTACTCATTTTACAGGAAAAAAGCCGCCCCGTCAAGACGCCTGCTCCCCTGACGACGACTCTTTTTCAGGGAAAGCGCAAAAAATGCTTGCAAAACCGGCTCGGATGTGATATCCTATCATGGCATAAAAAGGGCGGTCCTCTGCCGCCGGGGTCCGGAACGAGTCGGACGCCGCATACATGACGGCACGAACGCCTATATAAACAGGAGGAAATATCCATGGATCTGATCAAAGCACTGAACAAAGAGCAGCTGGAGAAGGAAGTCCCCCAGGTGCAGGTGGGCGATACCGTCCGCGTGCACGTGAAGGTCAAGGAAGGCGCCCGCGAGCGTATCCAGGTCTTCGAGGGCACCGTCATTGCCAAGAAGCACGGCGGTATTGAGGAGACCTTCACCGTCCGTCGTATCTCCTACGGCGTGGGCGTGGAAAAGGTGTTCCCCGTGCACTCCCCCTCCATCGCCACCATCGAAGTGGTCCGCCACGGCTTCGTGCGCCGCGCCAAGCTGTACTATCTGCGTGACCGCGTTGGTAAGGCTGCCAAGGTCAAGGAGAAGCTGTAAGCTGTATCCCCCTAAAAAAGAACGAACGCCCGCAGACAGCGGGCGTTTTTTCTTTTGCCAAGCGGCGGAAAATATGATATAATTTCTTAGTTACGAAGGAAATACGAGAGGTGAACGACATGCAGGTTGATAATCTGAGCTGGTTCCCCGGGCACATGACCAAGACCCGGCGGATGATCACGGCGGAGATCAAAAATATGGACGCCGTGTGTGAGATTCTGGACGCACGCATTCCCCTGTCCAGCCGGAACCCGGATGTGGACGAGCTGACGGCGGGCAAGCCCCGGCTGGTGGTCCTGAACCGGGTGGACCAGGCGGACCCCGGCGAGACCCGGCGCTGGGCGGCTTATTTCCGGGAAAAGGGCTATGCTGTGCTGGAGGCCAATGCCAAGGGCGGCGCAGGCACCGCCCAGTTTGCCGCCGCTGTCCGGGAGCTGCTGCGGGACAAGCTGGCCGCCTGGGCCCAGCGGGGCCAGGCGGGCCGCACCGTGCGGGTCATGGTGCTGGGGATCCCCAACGTGGGCAAGTCCACCTTTATTAATAAGGTAGCCCGCCGCAAAACCGCCCGTGCCGAGGACCGGCCCGGCGTTACCCGCAGCAAGCAGTGGGTGCCGGTGGACAGCACTCTGGAGCTGCTGGACACCCCGGGCATTCTGTGGCCCCGGTTTGACGACCCGGAGGTGGGCAAGCGCCTGGCCTTCACCGGCGCCATCAAGGACGACGTGGTAGACATGGAGGAACTGGCCTGCTATCTCATGGACTATCTGGGCCGGCGGTATGCGCCGGTGCTGGAGGAGCGGTACAAGATCGACGTGCAGCCGGAGGACAGCGGATATGACCTGCTGGAGAAGGCCGGGCGGAAGCGGGGCTTCCTTATGCGGGGGGCCCAGGTGGACACCCAGCGCATGGCCCGGGTGCTGCTGGACGAGTTCCGGGGCGGCAAGCTGGGCCGGTTCACCCTGGAGACGGTGGAGGATGCGCAATGAAGCCAGATGAATCCCTGGAGCAGGCGGCCCGGCAGCGGGGCTATGCCGTTGTGTGCGGCTGTGACGAGGCCGGTGCAGGACCCCTGATGGGTCCTGTGTGCGCGGGCGCGGTGATCCTGCCGCCGGGCTGCGATATCCCGGGCTTGGACGACTCCAAGAAGCTGACGGAGAAAAAGCGCGAGACCCTGTATACCCTCATCACCGAGCGGGCCGCGGCCTGGGCGGTGGCCTCCGTCAGTGCGGCGGAGATCGACGCCACGGACATTTTAAGCGCCCGGATCCGGGCCATGGCGCTGGCCATAGAGGCCCTGACCCTCCGCCCGGACTACGTTCTGATCGACGGCAACCGGGATCACGGGCGGTGCGCCTCCATCGACCTCCCCCATGAGACGGTGGTAGGCGGCGACGGACGCAGCGTATCCATTGCGGCGGCGTCCATCCTGGCCAAGGTCACCCGGGACCGGTACGTGACGCAGGTGCTGGACCGGGAATATCCCCAGTATCTGTTTGCCCAGCACAAGGGCTACGGCACGAAGCTGCACTACGCCATGCTGGACCAATACGGCCCCTGCCCGGAGCACCGGCAGTCGTTTCTGAAAAAGTGGAAGGAGCGGCAGTCATGAGCCGGGCCGAGGGCACCTGGGGCGAGGCGGAGGTGGCCAACTACCTGCGCCGCCGGGGCTACACCCTGCTGGCCCACGGGTTTCACTGCCGGTTCGGGGAGATCGACCTGATCGCCCGGAAGGACGGCGTGCTGTGCTTCGTGGAGGTCAAGACCCGGACGAATCTGTCCTGCGGCCTGCCCCGGGAGTATGTGACCCCAAAAAAGCAGGAGCGGCTGCGGAAAACGGCGGCCTGGTACCTGATGGCGAAGGACCTGGACTGCCCCGCCCGCTTCGACGTGGCGGAGGTGTACGCTGAGGGTCCGCATCCCCAGAAGGCCAGCCGCATAGAGTACATTGAGAACGCATTCTGAGGTGACGTATGGAACATATTCCCTATTTTGACGCGCATTGCGATACCATTTACCGGTGCCTGCGGACCGGAGCGCAGCTGCGGGAAAACAATGCTCATCTGGATCTGCACCGGGCGTCGAGCTTCGGGCGGTTCGCCCAGGTGTTCGCCCTGTATCAGGACCCGGAGGAGGTTCCCCGGGGCAGCACCATGGTCCGGGAGGGCCGCCTGCTTCACCGGCGGTTTTTACAGGAGATGGAGCAGAACCGGGACGTCATTGTCCCCTGCCGCACCGGCGCAGAGGTGGACCGGGCCGCGGCAGACGGGAAAATGGCGGCGATTCTCTCCATAGAGGGGGCCGAGCTCATAGGCTGCGACCCGGGACAGGTGGAGACGGCGGCGGAATGGGGCGTGCGGTTTCTCAACCCCGTGTGGAATTGGCCCAATGTTCTGTCCGGCACCAACTGCCGGGACACGGATCGGGGCCTCTCCCCTCTTGGCGCCGACTTTCTGCGGCAGCTGGAGGCGTGCCATATCTGCCCCGACGTGTCCCACATCAGCGACCCGGGGTTCTGGGACGTGGTGCGCCTGGCCCGGGGGCCGGTGGTGGCCACCCACTCCAACAGCCGGGCCCTGTGCCCCCACCGGCGCAATCTCACCGACGACATGTTCCGGGCCATCCGGGACTCCGGCGGTGTGGTGGGGCTGAACCTGTACCGGCCGTTTGTGGGTCCGGCGGGCACCATGGAGGAGCTGGTGGCCCATGTGGAGCATTTTCTGGAGCTGGGTGGGGAGAAAGCTCTGTGCCTGGGCGGCGATCTGGATGGCTGCGGGACCCTGGCCGCCGGAATGCAGGGCGTCCAGGACATGCCCCGCCTGTGGCAGGCTCTGGCGGACCGGGGTTATCCCCGGCAGCTGCTGGAGGACCTGTTCTGGAACAATCTGCGGAGGCTGATATAACGATATACTATAATAAGGAAGGAGGTGCCGTATGGCGCTGTATGCCATTGGCGATCTGCATCTGTCCCTGGGGTCCGACAAGCCCATGGAGATCTTCGGGGACGGCTGGAAGGACTATGTGGCCCGCATCCGGGAGGGATTCTCCGTGCTGACGGAGGATGACGTCACCGTGCTGTGCGGCGACCTGTCCTGGGGCATGAGCCTGGAGGAATCGCTGGAGGATTTCCGGTTCATCGACGCCCTGCCGGGGAAGAAGTACCTGCTCAAGGGCAACCACGACTATTGGTGGAACACCGCCGCCAAAATGGAGCGCTTTTTCGCCGAAAACGGCCTGACCACCATGGAAATTCTCCACAACAATTGCCGGTTCTACGGGGACACGGCTCTGTGCGGTACCCGGGGCTGGTTCTATGAGCTGGATAACCAGGGCACCCACAACGAAAAGGTTCTGCTGCGGGAGATCGGGCGGCTGGAAACCTCCCTGAAGGCGGCGGGAGATCACGAGAAGCTGTGCTTTCTTCACTACCCGCCTCTGTACCAGGGGTATCAGTGCCCGGAGATTCTGCGGCTGCTGCGGGAATACCAGGTGAAGGTGTGCTGCTATGGCCATCTCCACGGTCCCTCCCACCGCCGGGCCCTGCAGGGAGAACGGGGCGGAACCTCGTTTTTCATGGTGTCCGGGGACTATTTGGGCTTTCATCCCAAAAAAATTTGTGATTAGAGCAAAAAAGTGTGGAAATTGAAATTGTTTTCTGCTATTATATAGAATTGCATTGATACGATTTAATGCTGAACGGAGGAAAAATCAAAATGAGTGTAAAATCCTGTGAAAAACTGGACAAGAGCAAGGTCGCACTGACCATCGAAGCAGATGCCGCCGCCTTTGAGGCCGCCATCAACAAGGCGTACCTGCAGCAGCGGTCCAAGATCAGCGTTCCCGGCTTCCGCCCCGGCAAGGCTCCCCGCAAGATGATCGAGAGCATGTACGGCGCAGAGGTCTTCTATGAAGAAGCAGTGAACATCCTGCTGCCCGCCGCCTATGAGGCCGCCGTGAAGGAGCAGGAGCTGAAGGTCGTGGGCTATCCCGAGGTGGAGCTGGAGTCCTGCGGCAAGGACGGCGTGGTGTTCAAGTGCACCGTGGCCGTGTATCCCGAGGTGACCCTGGGCCAGTATAAGGGCCTGGAGGCCCCCAAGGCCGAGGTCAACGTCACCGACGAGGACGTGGAGAACCGTCTGAACGAGATGGCCGACCGCAACAGCCGTCTGGTCAGCGTGGAGCGCGAGATCCAGAAGGGCGACACCGCCGACATCGACTTTGAGGGCTTTGACAACGGCGTGCCCTTCGACGGCGGCAAGGGTGAGAACTTCGACCTGGAGATCGGCTCCGGCAGCTTCGTCCCCGGCTTTGAGGATCAGCTGGTGGGCATGAAGGCCGGCGAGGAGAAGGACATTGACATCACCTTCCCCGAGAACTACACCCCCGAGCTGGCCGGCAAGCCCGTGGTGTTCCATGTGAAGGTCAACGAGGTCAAGCACAAGGAGGTCCCCGCCATTGACGACGAGTTCGCCAAGGACGTGTCCGAATTCGACACCCTGGAGGAGCTGAAGGCCGATACCCGCAAGCAGCTGACGGACGACCGCGAGGCCGCCGCCCAGCGTGCCTTTGAGGACGCCTTGATGCAGAAGGTGGCCGACGGCATCCAGGCCGACATCCCCGATGAGATGGTGGACGTTCAGGCCCAGCAGATGATGGAGAACTTCCAGCAGCAGCTGGCCGCCCAGGGCATCCCCTTTGACCAGTATCTGAAGATGACCAACACCACCGAGGACGATTTCAAGAAGCAGGCCCATGAGCCCGCCCTGCAGCAGGTCCGCATGGATCTGGCCGTGGCCGCCCTGGTGAAGGCCGAGAACCTGGAGGCCACCGCCCAGGAGATCGAGGATGAGCTCAAGACCGTGGCCGACAAGTACGGCATGGATCTGGACACCATCAAGAAGTATCTGCCCGAGGCCGACGTCCGTGAGCAGGTCCTGCGCAGCAAGGCCATCAAGGCTGTGGCCGACGCCGCTGTGGCCGTGGCTCCCGTGGTGGAGGAGTCCCAGGAAGAAGCCAAGCAGGAAGAGGAAAAGAAGGACGCGGAATAATTATCCGGCGTTCCCTGCTTGAGATACCACGCGGGCGGGTATAATTGGGTAGAGTTTCATCTATTTGTACAGGAGGTTTTTTCTATGAGTTTAGTCCCTTATGTTGTGGAGCAGACCAACCGGGGTGAGCGTTCTTATGACATCTTTTCCCGGCTGCTGAACGACCGCATCATCTTCCTGGGCGAAGAGGTCAATGATACCACCGCCAGCCTGGTGGTGGCCCAGCTGCTGTATCTGGAGGCCCAGGACCCCGACAAGGATATCCAGATGTACATCAACAGCCCCGGCGGTTCCGTTACCGCGGGTATGGCCATCTACGATACCATGCAGTATATCAAGTGCGACGTGTCCACCATCTGCATCGGCATGGCTGCCAGCATGGGCGCGTTCCTGCTGTCCTCCGGCGCACGGGGAAAGCGCATCGCCCTGCCCAATGCGGAGATTATGATCCACCAGCCCTCTGCCGGGACCCAGGGTAAGGTCACGGATATGGAGATTGACGTGGAGCATTTCCTGAAGCTGAAAAAGCGCCTGAACCAGATCCTGGCCGACAACACCGGCAAGGACCCCGAGCAGGTGAAGCAGGATTCCGAGCGGGATCACTGGATGCTGGCCGAGGAGGCCCGGGAATACGGCCTGGTGGACAAGGTCATTTACAAGAGGTAACCAATGGCAGACGATAAGAAATCCCTGCGGTGCTCCTTCTGCGGCAAAGCGGAGAACCAGGTGCACCGCATGATCCAGGGCCCTGGCGTGCGCATCTGCGACGAGTGCGTCCAGCTGTGCATGTCCATTCTGGACGATGGGTACGAGCCCGGCCCCGAGGCCGGGTACGAGACCCCGGACCAGCTGCCCACTCCCCGGGAGATCAAAGAGGTGCTGGATCAGTACGTCATCGGCCAGGACGCCGCCAAGGTGGCCCTGTCCGTGGCGGTCTATAACCACTATAAGCGCATTTTCTTCGGCGGCGGCGAGGATGTGGAGCTGCAGAAGAGCAACATCCTGATGATCGGCCCCACCGGCTCCGGCAAGACCCTGTTTGCCCAGACCCTGGCCCGGGTGCTGAAGGTCCCCTTCGCCATCGCCGACGCTACCACCCTCACCGAAGCCGGTTATGTGGGCGACGACGTGGAGAACATCCTGCTGCGGCTTCTGCAGGCGGCGGATTTCGACGTGGAGCTGGCGGAGCACGGCATCATCTATGTGGACGAGATCGACAAGATCGCCCGCAAGAGCGAGAACACCTCCATCACCCGGGACGTGTCCGGCGAGGGCGTGCAGCAGGCACTGCTGAAGATCCTGGAGGGCACCGTGGCCAACGTGCCGCCTCAGGGCGGCCGGAAGCACCCCCATCAGGAGTTCATCCAGGTGGACACCCACAACATTCTGTTCATCTGCGGCGGCGCCTTCGACGGTCTGGAGAAGATCATCGAGCAGCGCACCGACCGCAAGGGCATCGGCTTCGACGCCGTGGTGGAAAGCAAGGCCGAGCGTCGGACGGGACAGCTCCTCAAGGAGGTCCAGCCCCACGACCTGCTGAAATTCGGCATCATTCCCGAGCTGGTGGGCCGTCTGCCGGTGATCGCCGCTCTGGACGGGCTGGGCCGGGAGGATCTGGTCCGTATCCTGACGGAGCCGAAGAACGCCCTGGTCAAGCAGTATCAGAAGCTGTTTTCCTATGACGATGTGAAGCTGGTGTTCGAGCCGGAGGCCCTGGAGGCCGTGGCCGACAAGGCCATCGAGCGCAACATCGGTGCCCGTGGCCTGCGGGCCGTCATGGAGGGAGTCCTGACCCCCATCATGTACGACATTCCCTCGGACCACACCATCGAACAGGTGACCATCACCGCCGGGGCCGTCAACGACGGCGCAGCGCCTGTGATCCTGCGGGATCCCAGCCGCGGCACCAAGAACGCGCCGGCGTCCTGAAACAAGCACAAAGGGGAGAGACGCGTGCGCCTCTCCCCTCTTGCCCTATTGTACTTTCCCTATCGCAAAGGAGATACCCTTATGACCACACAAAATATGCCGGTGCTGGCCCTGCGGGGGTTGACTGCCTTCCCGGGCCAGACGCTGAGCTTCGACGCGGAGCGTGAGATATCCATCCTGGCCCTGGAAAACGCCATGGAGGGCGACCGGGAGCTGCTGCTGGTGACCCAGCGGGAGATCGGCGTCCAGGACCCCCAGGAGGAGGACCTGTACGAGATCGGCACCGTGTGCCGCATTTTCCAGATCGTCAAGACCTCGGATACCGGGGTACGGGTCATCGCCGGGGGCCTGCACCGGGCGGCCCTGCGCCGCCTGTGGCAGACCAAGCCCTTCCTGCAGGCCAATGTGGAGCTGCTGGAGGACCAGAGCTGGCGGGCCTCGGACCGCACCGAGGCTCTGACCCGGCGGACATACGCCCTGTTTGGCCAGTATCAGGAGCTGGTGGGGAATCTGTCCGACCAGCTGGTGGCCTCCGTGCTGGACATCCGGGACCCGGGCCTGCTGGCGGACACCATCGCCGCCAACATCAACCTCCGGCACCAGGATCGCCAGCGGGTGCTGCAGGAGCTGCATCCCGCCCGGCGGCTGCTGGTGATGAACGAAATTCTGGTGCATGAGGTGGATATCGCCGTCCTGGAGTCGGATATCGACCAGAAGGTCCGCCAGCGGGTGGGCCAGGTCCAGCGGGATATGGTCCTGCGGGAGCAGCTGCACGTCCTGCAGCATGAACTGGGTGAGGACGGCGACGACGAGCTGTACGAATACGAGGAGAAGATCAACCGCTGCCGGGCCGGTGACGAGGTGCGGGAGAAGCTCATGAAGGAGCTGCACCGCCTGTCCAAGCAGCCCTTCGGCAGCGCCGAGGGAGCCGTCATCCGGAACTATCTGGATGTGTGCCTGGACGTGCCCTGGGGTGTGGAGACCCACGACCGGGCTGACGTGGAACAGGCCCGGAAGATCCTGGACAAGGACCACTACGGCCTGGACAAGGTGAAGGAGCGGATCCTGGAATTCATCGCCGTGCGGCAGCTGAACCCCCAGGCCAAGGGCAAGATCCTCTGCCTGGTGGGCCCCCCGGGCGTGGGCAAAACCTCCATCGCCCTGTCCGTGGCCAAGGCCATGCACCGGAAGCTGTCCCGGCTGAGTCTGGGCGGTGTCCGGGACGAGGCGGACATCCGGGGACACCGGAAAACCTACATCGGCGCCATGCCCGGCCGGATCATCGACGCGGTGATCCGCAGCGGCTCCATGAATCCCCTGCTGGTGCTGGACGAGATCGACAAGCTGGCCAGCGATATGCGGGGCGACCCGGCGTCGGCCCTGCTGGAGGTGCTGGACAGCGAACAGAACCACGCCTTCCGGGATCACTTCCTGGAGGTGCCGGTGGACCTGAGCCGGGTGATGTTCATCACCACCGCCAACACCCTGGACACCATCCCCCGTCCCCTGCTGGACCGGATGGAGGTCATCGAGCTCACCAGCTATACCGACGAGGAGAAGCTGCAGATCGCCAAGCGGCATCTGCTGCCCAAGCAGCTGAAGGAGCACGGTCTGAAGAAAACCCAGCTGCGCATCACCGACGACGCCATCCGGCGGGTCATCGCCGCCTACACCAAGGAATCCGGCGTCCGGGTGCTGGAGCGCCAGCTGGGGAAGCTGTGCCGGAAAGCCGCCATGCAGCTGGTGGAGGGCGATGTAAAGCGTGTTGACATTACAGAGAACAATCTGAAAGACCTGCTGGGAACCCAGCAGTACAGCGAGTCCATCCACAGCGACCGGGACCAGGTGGGCGTGGTAAACGGCCTGGCCTGGACCCAGGTAGGCGGCGAAATTCTGGAAGTGGAGGCCCAGGCCTTGGACGGCAGCGGAAAGCTGGAGCTTACCGGCAATCTCGGCAGCGTTATGCAGGAATCCGCCAAGGCCGCCCTGACCTGCCTGCGCAGCCGTTGGGAGGAGCTGGGCCTGCCCCGGGACTTCTATAAGACCAAGGACGTGCATGTCCACTTCCCGGAGGGGGCCGTGCCCAAGGACGGACCCTCGGCGGGTATCGCCATCACCACCGCCATGCTGTCGGCGCTGACCGGACGGCCTGTCCGGGGCAGCGTGGCTATGACCGGCGAGGTGACCCTCCGGGGCCGGGTGCTGGCCATCGGCGGTCTGAAGGAAAAGACCATGGCCGCCCTGCGAAACGGCGTACATACGGTGCTGATTCCCCGGGAAAACGTCAAGGACCTGGACGAGATCGACCAGACCGTCCGGGCCGGTCTGCACTTCATCCCGGTGGACACCGTGGACCAGGTGTTTGCGGCGGCGCTGGTGCCTTCCCGCGGGGAGCACGCCGCCCCCCGTGGCCGCGTATCGGCGGAATCCCCCGCCGCACTGTCAGTGTAAAGGAGGAGCGCTTGCCATGGCAATCAACTATAACAAGGCGGAATTTATCCGCTCGGCGGTGCGCCCGGAGGCCTTTATCCGGGACGGACGGCCCCAGGTGACCTTTGCCGGGCGATCCAACGTGGGCAAATCCTCCGTCATCAACCGCCTGCTCAACCGGAAGAACTTCGCCCGGGTGGGCGCCACCCCCGGCAAGACCACCCAGGTGAACTATTTCCTCATCGACAACCGGGTGTATCTGACCGATCTGCCCGGCTACGGCTATGCCAAGGTCAGCAAGGAGGAGCGGGACCGCTGGGGACGGCTGATGGAGTCGTATTTCCAGGAGCCGGGCCTCATCTCCCTGGGTGTTCTCATTGTGGACGCCCGGCACAAGCCCACGGCGGACGACGTGACCATGTTCCAGTGGTTCCGGGGCACCGGATGCCCGGTGGTGGTCGTGGCCAACAAGCTGGACAAGCTGAAAAAAAGCGAAATAGAACCCAATTTGCAGGTGATCCGGGACACACTGGAGCTTTCGGAGCAGGACTGCCTGGTTCCCTTCTCCGCCGAAAAAGGCGCCGGAAAAAACGAACTGCTGTCGGCCATCTCCCAGCGGCTGGGTATGTGAATCCGGGTCCCCGTAATTCTGCCATCTTTTGCCAAAAACTAACCTTTGGTTAATGGTATTTTATCTGAGTCCACTGTACAATGGATGTACAGTGGACTCATTTTATCAAGGAGGAACGAACCATGCGAAAATTCAGCATTCTCTTGCTTCTGTGCACCCTGATGCTGTGCCTGGCCGCCTGCGGAAATCAGGGGACGACTGACGACGACATCGTCGGCGACGACTGGCGCACCTGGGGCACCATTCAGGACACCGGCACCCTGACTCACGACGGTCAGATGATCGACGTGTGCATCTGCATCACCGACACCGGCGCCGACCTCTACTATGACAGGGCTGAGCAGGAGCTCTACGCCACCGTACAGTTCCCGGTGCCCCTCGACTCCGCCGCCAGCCGCTACCAGGGAACGGACTACAGCGATCTGGACGGCGACGGCAACAGCGACCTGCAGATGTCCTTCGACCAGGACGGCGAGTATGTGACCTACGTCTGGTACTGGAACACGGTCCGGGGCGAGTTCATGGACACGCTGGCGGACTGAGGAGGCTGCTTCATGAGAAAAACGCTTTGGCTGGCGGCTGTGCTGGCGCTGCTGCTGTCCCTGACGGCGTGCAGCGGCGGCGGGGAGGCCCCCTCCCCTGCCGTGCCGGAGGATCAGCGCCAGGTGACGGACGCCAGCGAGCTGGAGGGCAAGTGGTCCTCCCCTTCCGGCAGCATCCTGTATTTCGTGGCCGACGAGGGGTGCTACTACTACCAGACCTTCTCCGGCCGCACGGGACAAGGCCGCTATGACACCTCCGGCGACGTGCCCATGATCGACTTCGACGGCTTCCTGTACGATTTCATCCTGCGGGATGACGGCGTGCTGCTGCCCAACCAGAACGGCAGCGGCGATGCGGAGTCCTTCGACCACTTCACCTTCACCCGCAGCGACGCCCGGGTGGACATCTGGGACATTGCCCAGCTGGACGGCGTGTGGCAGAACGCCCTGGGCGAGACTCTGGTCATCGACTCCCAGCGCATGGAATATCTGGGCTACACCCGCCTGTCCGCCGGCAGCGGGACCATTGTGGACGCCGGGGACGGCAAGGGCCCCTATCTGGCCATGGACGGCTTCCACGCGTACATCTCCCCCGGCCTGGAGGCGGACCGCTTTGCCCTGCTGCCGGATGGGGAAACGGACGGCGACTTCTCCGGCGTGTTCTACCCCTATGGCCAGGTGGCGGCCTATACCGGCCTGCCGGGGGCCAGCTTTGAGCTGGACGAGGACGACCTGTGCCGCTGGTACAGCGACGGACACGACGCCTTCTACATCACCGGCAGCTACACCCTCCACGAGGACGGCCTGGCCTATCGGCAGGACGGGCCGGTGTACGCCGCCGGTTTTGACCCGGTGGATTACGACCCCGCCGAGGACTGGGGCGAAAACTGGATGAACAACTGGGGATAAGATGATGAAAAAACATATTTGTCCTATGTGCGGCGAGCCGCTGAAAAAAGGCTCCACTGCGTGCTCCTGCGGCTATAAGGAGTCCCTGACGGACCGGGAGCTGCTGCGGCGGCTGGCCCGGTGGGACCGGCTGCGGACGGTGTGCTCCGCCATGCTGGTGCTGGGCTTTGTTGCGGGCGGCATCGTGTGGTGGAAGTCCGGCGATATCCGCTGGGGCCTGCTGGCGCTGTTTATCCTGCTGGCTGTGGGCATCATCGGCCTGTGCCGGTGCGACAGCCGCCAGCGGAAGCTGATCTGGGAGCAGATGGGGGACCTTTTCCGGTCGGAGACGGAGCAGGCCTTCGGCCCGGATACGAAGCTCCCGGAGCTGGTCATTGACGAGGCAGACATTCGCCGCAGTCAGATGATCGACCGCCACTGGGAAGAATTCCAGATCAAGAATTACCGCCAGGGCGTCCATCAGGGCGTCCGGTTTAGCGCGGCCAACGTGGAGCTGACCCACAATTTTGAGGAGCACGTGGGCCGGGACGTCAACGACACCATGACCCGGTCCGTGAAGGCTTTCGGCGGTGTGTGGCTGATCTGCGAAACGGAACGGCAGGCCCCGGAGGGCGGCTATCTGTACCGCCGGGAGGACCAGGCATACGGGCGGGATGCCCTGGAATTGGTCCCCCTGCTGGAAACCCTGGGCCGTCCGGCGGCTGTCCGCTGGGAGGAAAACCGCCTGGAATTGGCGCTGGAATCCACGCTGCCGGTGATGGACCTGCCGATGGATATCAACGTGCGGGACCTGAACGCCCTGCGCCGCAGCTATCTGGTGTCCCTGCGGTATCTGCAGGGGATCATCGAGGCGCTGCGCCGGTGCGGCGCGTTGTTCGCGGAGCATGAAAAGGAGCAGACAAATGGATAACAATGTGCAGAATATACGCAGCGGCCGTGCCCTGGCGGGCTTCGGCAAATTCTTTTCCGGTCTGGGCCTGGTTATTGCGGCCATCGGCGCAATATTGGGCGGCGCGGTGCCCGTCATCATCGTGGGCGTCGTCCTTCTGATCATCGGCGGACTGATGAGCTCCGCCGGCGGCAAGAAGCTGCAGGGCGCGGCCCAGGGCGGTCTGGCTCAGGCGGCTATGGAGCAGGTGCTGGAGGAGGCGGAGTACCGCCCCGGTTCCTGCATCGACGGCGGAAAATTCGCGGAATCCGGTCTGGGCCTGCCCAGTGCCGACAACGTAGGCGGCAGCGGCCTGGTCTGCGGCAAGTACCACGGCCGGCCCCTGGAGATCAGCAATCTGGAGCTTTCCAACACCCAGGCGTACCAGAATCCCGAGACGGAGGTCTGGGAGGACCGGGAGCTTCCCGTTTTCAAGGGCCAGTGGATGGCGGCGGACCTGGGGCGCACTCTCCCTTGCGATGTGCAGGCAGCGCCCAAGGGCAAGCTGGCCCGCCTGCTGGGCCGGGAGGGCTTCACCTCGGAAAATCCGGAGTTTGACCGGCGGTTCAATGTCCGATGCGAAAATCCCACCGCCGGGCAGTCCCTGCTGTCCCCCCGGGTCATGGACCAGCTGCTGAAAATGGGCAGCGTCTATCTCAGCGTCAAGGCCGACGGCCGCGTGTTTGCGGCCATTCAGACGGATGACCTGCTGTTTGACGCCGGAAAGGGCCGCCCGGAGGGCCTGACCCAGCGCTTTGTGGACCAGCTCCGTGTGTTCACGGACCTGCTGGACGCGCTGAAGGGGTGATGGTATGCCCTTCTGGGGTGCGGCAGTGGTATTCGTCCTGGCTGTGGCCGGGTTCGTCATCGGTGCGCTGCGGCTGCGGCAGCGCCGGGGTCTGCGGGCGGCGTGCATGATCGTGTGCGGCCTTCTGGCCGCCGTCAGCGCAGCATATATGACGCTGATCATCATTCTGGTCAGCAGTGTGCGATAGGCTAAAAAGTGGGACAGCGCCGCCATGGCAGCGCTGTCCCACTTTTGGCAGCCTTTCTGCTTGCAATAATACCCCCTCATGCCGGTTTAGCGTCCTGCATGAGGGGGTATTTCGTTATAGTGGTCGTATTACCGCTGCAGGGTCTTGACCCACTCGCCGTATTTGCGGAGGTTCTCGTTCCGGGCGGCGGGAGTTTCGCCGATGGTCAGGACATAGACCTTGATCTTGGGCTCGGTGCCGCTGGGCCGCACCAGGATGGTGGTGCCGTCCGCCAGCTCATAGCGCAGCACGTTGCTGCCGGACAGCTCCATGGCGGATTTTTCGCCGGTGCGGCAGTCGATGACGCTGCCGTCGGTATAGTCCTTGCGGCGCAGGACCTCCACCCCGGCAATAGCGGCCGGGGGATCTGCCCGCAGATCCCGCATCAGCTGAGCCATCTTCTCCAGGCCGTCCAGGCCGGGCATCACCAGATTGTGGGTCTTTTCGCCGTAATAGCCGTACTTTTCGTACAGGGCGTTCAGGGCGTCGAACAGGGTCATGCCCTGGGCGGCGTACCAAGCGGCCATCTCCGTCAGGATCAGGGAGGCGGTGACGGCGTCCTTATCCCGGACGTAGTCCCCCAGCATATAGCCGTAGCTCTCCTCATAGCTCATGATGACCTGGCCCTTGCCCTGGCCCTCCAGCTCGTTCTTCTTCTCTGCCATGAACTTGAAGCCGGTGAAGGTGTCGCAGCAGGTGACGCCGTTGGCCTCGGCCACCTTCCGGGCCATCTCGGTAGTGACGATGGTTTTCAGGAAATAGGGATGCTCCGGCAGCTTGCCCGCCCGGCGCATGGCCCCGATGAGGTAGTCCAGCATCAGCACGCCGGTCTGGTTGCCGGTAACGGGCACAAAGGAGCCGTCGTGGCTGCGGACCATGATGCCCACCCGGTCGCTGTCCGGGTCGGTGCCCAGGATGAAGTCCGCCCCCACCTGGTTGGCCAGGTCAATGGCCAGATAGAAGCCCTCGGGGTTCTCCGGATTAGGGGAGGCCACCGTGGGGAAATTACCGTCCAGGACCATCTGCTCCTTGACGCAGTACAGATGCTTCACGCCCAGGCCCCGCAGGGCCTCCGGCACCAGCTGCCAGCCGCAGCCGTGGAAGGGGGTGTACACCATCTTGAAGGTGTCGGCCACCTGGGCCATGGACTGCCGGTCGTTGACCATGGCCATGACATGAGCCATAAAGCGGTCGTCGGTCTCCCGGCCCATGACCTGGATCAGGCCCTGGGCCGCTGCGTCGTCATAGGCCATCCGGCGCACGCCGGTGAAAATGTCGATGTGCTCCAGCTCCCGGGCGATGGCGGCGGCGTGCTGAGGCGGCAGCTGGGCGCCGTCGGACCAATAGACCTTGTAGCCGTTATACTCCTTGGGGTTGTGGCTGGCGGTGACGTTGATACCCGCCTGGCAGCCGTATTCCCGGACGGCGAAGCTCAGCTCCGGCGTGGGACGCAGAGACTCGAAGATCCGCACATGGATGCCGTTGGCGGCGCAGACCTCGGCGGCGGCCCGGGCAAACTCCATGGAGTGGTTGCGGCAGTCCATGCACAGGGCCACGCCCCGGCGCTTGGCCTCCTCCCCCTCGGCGCAGATGACGTTGGCAAAGCCCTGGGTGGCCCAGCGGATGACATGGACGTTCATCTGGTGCAGGCCCGCCTTCATGGTGCCTCGCAGACCGGCGGTGCCAAACTCCAGAGGCCCGTAGAACCGTTCCCGAATCTCCTTCTCGTCGCCGCGGATGCTTTCCAGCTCCGCGTGCTCCTCCGGCGTCAGCGCCGGGGAGGCCAGCCACTTCTCATATTCCCGCATGTAGTCCATCAGAAAATCTCCTTCCCTTCTATTACGCCTGGGGCTGCTCCGGTTCCTCCACCGGCTCAGCCTCCAGAATTTCCTTGGCGTCCTCCAGCAGGGAGGCCGGAACATACAGGCTGGCGCCGTAGCCGGAAAAGCCGTTGATGACCTTCCCCGCGCCGCCCTCATAGTCAAAATACTTGAAGCAGGGGATGCGATAGGCCGCCAGAAGCGAGATGAGCATATCCGCATCGGCGGTGGAATCGAAGGTGCTGGTCAGCAGAACCGCCTTCTCCTTCTCTCCCCTGGCATTGACGGGCCACTCCGGCGCATCCGGCGCAAAGGCCCACTTGGAATTGTCCATATGCGATACCTCCTGAAATGAAAGTTTATTTGTGATATTTCGTACCGGCGGCGATCTGACAGGCCCGGTAGATCTGCTCCAGCAGCATGATGCGGGCCAGGTGATGGGGAAACGTCATAGGCGACATGGACAGCCGCCAGTCGGCCTGGCGCTTCAGGTCCTCCGAAAGGCCCACGCTGCCGCCGATGAGAAAGGTCAGCTGACTCTTTCCGGACACGGCCAGCTCCTGCATCCGGCGGCTCAGCTCCACGCTAGAGCAGGGCTTGCCCTCGATGCACAGGGCGATAACGGCCCCGCCCCGGGGCAGCCTTTCCCGGATGGCGGCGGCCTCCGCCGCCAGAGCCCGCTGAATCTCCGCCGCCGAGGGGTCCTCCGGCAGGCGGCTCTCCGGCAGCTCGATGATCTCCAGCTTGCAGTGCCGCCCCAGGCGCTTGGCATATTCGGCGGCGGCCTCCTGATAGAACTTCTCCTTCAGCTTTCCCACACAGAGGACGGTTATCTTCTGCATGGCGTCCTCTCCGTCTCGTAGGCGGGACTCAGCTCGTCCCGGGGGGCCACATACAGCCGCACCCGGGCCCCACCGGCCCGCAGGGCGCGGTCCACCGCGTCATAGGCCAGCTGGGGCGTGTTGTTCTCCTTGCTGAGATGGGCCAGAACGATGCACTCGGTGCCGCAGGTGGCCATCCGGGCGGCAAAAGCCGCCGCATCTTCGTTGGACAGGTGCCCCTGGCTTCCCAGGACCCGCTGCTTCAGGGAATAGGGGTACGGCCCGGACCGCAGGCGGTCCACGTCGTGGTTGCTCTCCAGCACCAGCAGGCCCACCCCCGGCAGAACCTCCTCCGCCTCCGGGGTCACATAGCCGGTGTCCGTCAGAATGCCAACGGAGCCGGAGCCGTCGATGCGGTAATCCATGCTCTGGGCGGCGTCGTGGGACGTGGCAAAGGCCGTGACCCGGCAGGAGCCGATGCAGAATTCGGTTCCGGGGTCCCGGGGCCGCAGCAGCGGCTCCACCCCCGCCAGGCGATACGCCAGCTGCCGGGCGGTGCCGGGACTTGCGTACAGGGGGACGGTATGGTGCTTGATCAGGGTGGCCAGGCCGGAGATATGGTCCGTGTGCTCGTGGGTAATCAGAATGCCGTCCAGCTCGTCCATGGACAGCTCCAACTGGGCCAGACCCGTTTTGATGCGGCGGGTGGATATTCCGGCGTCCACCAGGATATGGGTGCCGCCGTCGGACAGCAGCAGGCAGTTGCCCTGGGAGCCGCTGGACAGGGTATGTAGGGTCATCAAAATGCGCTTACCTCACAGAAAAATTCGGCATCCGCCGCGGATGGCGGCGGACGCCGTGAAAAATGCCGTATCAGCCGATGTGGGCCTCGGCCTCCTGGGCCTCGGGGATCTCCTCCACGCGGATATCCGCCCCCACAGAGCGGAGCTTGCCCACCAGGTCCTCATAGCCCCGCTCGATGAACTGCACCTGGGTCAGCTCGGTGACGCCCCGGGCCGCCAGACCCGCGATCACCAGGGCCGCACCGGCCCGCAGGTCGCAGGCCTGCACCGGCGCGCCGGTGAGATACTCCACGCCCTCGATCACGGCCACCCGGCCGTCCACCTGAACCTGTCCGCCCATGCGGCGCAGCTCGTCCATATACTTGAAGCGGTTGGCCCCGTACACGCCCTCGGTGACCAGGCTGGTCCCCTGGGCCAGGGACAACACCACCGCGATCTGGGGCTGCATATCCGTGGGGAAGCCGGGATAGGGCTGGGTCTTGACGTTGGTGCGCTGCAGAGGCCCGGATCGGGACACCAGCAGGGTGTCGTCCTCCTCCTCCACGGTGACGCCCATCTCCGTCAGCTTGGCGGAGATGCAGTCCATGTGCTTGGGGATCACGTTGCGGATCAGCAGCCGTCCGCCTGCGGCGGCCACGGCGGCCATATAGGTACCGGCCTCGATCTGGTCGGGAATGATGCAGTAGGTGCCGCCGTTGAGCTTCTCCACGCCCCGGATGCGGATGGAATCAGTGCCCGCGCCCTTGATGTCTGCGCCCATGGAGTTCAGGAAGTTGGCCAGGTCCACGATGTGCGGCTCCTTGGCGGCATTTTCGATGGTGGTGGTGCCCTCGGCCAGGGCCGCAGCCATCATGATGTTCATGGTAGCGCCCACGCTGACCATGTCCAGATACACGGCAGCGCCGGTCAGGCGGCCGCCCTTGGCCACGGCCTGGACCAGGTTGCCCTCGGTGACCTCCGCGCCCATGGCCCGGAAGCCCTTGACGTGCTGGTCGATGGGCCGGACGCCGAAATTGCAGCCGCCGGGCATGGCCACAGTAGCCTTGCCGAAGCGGCCCAGCAGCGCGCCCAGCAGGTAATAGCTGGCCCGGATCCGGCGCACCAGCTCGAAGGACGGCTGGGTGGAGTGCACATGGCGGCTGTCGATCTCCACCGTGTGTCGGTTCAGCACCCGGACGCGGGCCCCCAGCTCCTCCAGAATGGAGAACAGCAGCGTCACGTCGCTGATCTGGGGGATGTTTTCAATGCGGCAGACCCCGTCCACCAGCAGGGCGGCGGGGATGATGGCAACGGCGGCATTTTTTGCGCCGCTGATGGTAACCTCGCCCATCAGCGGACGGCCGCCATGAATGATATACTTATTCAAAACAGGCACCCTCTCTTAGGTAGTGTAGAAATATGTCCGTGAGTCTATCATGCCCACGGGTGGAAAACTTCATACGGCGATCCGCAGGAAGTATCAATTCGCATACGCATTCAGTATAGCATATTTTTCAAAAATAGCAAGCAAAGACGGCAATTCTTTTTGAATTATTTGCGTAGCTTAGCAGCTACACCTGCGGAAGCCCCGCCATCCCAAACGCTTCGCGCAGCACATCAGGTGGGCCTGCTTTCTCTCCGGCAGCATGAAATGCGGTCCACAGAACCGCAAATTCGCCCATCGTGCTTGACAGGATTTTAGGGGGAGCATATAATTAAATTGGTATTTTGTGCCGTAAAATGGTGCAGAATGTGAAGGAGAGAGGGCATGAATTATCCGTTGGTCATTAAGGTCCTGGGCTATACCCTGTGGGTAGAGGCCGGGTGCATGGTGCTGCCGCTGCTGTTTCTGGCGCTGCTGCCACGGTCCTCCGGGGCAGGTGCGGTATGTCCGATGCGGGCAGAGCAGCCGGGCCCCATCAAAAATAAGCGGGTGGTGGCCTCGGCAGGGGCCTATCTGGTGGCGTATCTGCTGCTGCTTCTGGTGGGGGCGGCGGTGGTGGCCTGGGGGCAGAACGACTTTGCCGAGGCCTTTACCATCTCGCTGGCCTGCCTCAGCAACATCGGCCCCGCCATGGGCAGCATCGGCCCGGTGGGCGATTTCAGCAGCCTGACGGAGGTCAGCAAGCTGATGATGATCCTGTGGATGCTGCTGGGCCGCCTGGAGCTGATGCCCATCCTGGTGATGCTGTCGCCGGGGACCTGGAAGGAACGATAAGATAAGGGGGAAAGCCCATGAAAATCGGCTGCATCGTTATGGCGGCGGGAAACGCCCGCCGCTTCGGCAGCAACAAGCTGGACGCCCGGGTGGAGGGAAAGACCCTGCTGCGCCGGGCGCTGGAGGCCGTTCCGGCGGCGTGCTTTGACCGGGTAGCGGTGGTGACCCAGTATCCCCGGGGCATGGACCTGGCCCGGGAGATGGGCTTCCTGCCGGTGGAGAATCCCCGGCCGGACCTGGGGCTCAGCCACACCATCGCCCTGGGCATGGCAAGGATGCAGGACATGGACGGGGTGATGTTCCAGGTATCGGACCAGCCGCTGCTGCGGCGGGACAGCGTGGAGCGGCTGGTGGAGGCCTTCCGCCGCCACCCGGACCGGCTGGCGGCCCTGGCCCATGACGGCGTCCGGGGAAATCCCTGCCTGTTTCCGGCCAGCCTGTTTCCGGAGCTGACGGCTCTGGAGGGGGACCACGGCGGCAGCGCCGTGATCCGCCGCCATCCGGACCTGCTGCTGCTGGTGGAGGCCCCGCCCCAGGAGCTTACCGACGTGGACACACCCCAGGCCCTGGAGGTACTCACCGGGGAGAAAACCGTATAATTTCTGCCCCGTCCGGCTTGGGCGGGGCAGAAATCGTATATTTTGTGAACAAACATTACATACTTTGTGAACATTAGCACTCTCCTATTGACAGTGCTAAAAAGCGTGCTATGATATAGTTGTTCCTTGAGAGAGGACCGTGAGAGGTCCTCCGGGGAGACACAAAGAACGTTGTATGTACGGTAACAAAAGTTCGGCGGTGCGGCCCGTAGGCCGCCCGGAAATTGAATGGAGGTATGACTTATGTTGCCTAGCATTTTTGGTGAGAACCTGTTTGATGATTTCTTTACGGATCCCTTCGGTATGATGGTAATGCCCCAGCGTCACGATCCGCTGTACGGCAAGCACAGCAAGAACCTGATGAAGACCGACGTGCGGGAGACGGAGGACAGCTATGAGCTGGACGTGGACCTGCCGGGCTTCAAGAAGGACGAGGTCAATGTGGAGCTGAAGAACGGTTATCTGACCATCCAGGCAGCCAAGGGCCTGGACAAGGACGAAACCGACAAGAAGGGCAAGTATATCCGTCAGGAGCGCTACGCCGGGTCCTGCAGCCGCAGCTTCTATGTGGGCGAGGATGTGGAGGCCGGCGAGGTAGCCGCCAGGTTTGAAAACGGCATCCTGCAGCTGTCCATCCCCAAGAAGGAGCACAAGCAGCTGCCCAAGAACTCCACCATCCAGATCCAGTGACCCTCCGACGCCCCGGTAACGTGCCGGGACTCGTAAATGAATCGGCCCCCCGGCGGGAAATCCCGCCGGGGGGCTTTTTGCGCTGCCGCGATAAAAAATTGTCAGCGTGCGAAAAAAATATGTTCCCGGGGTATTGTCTTTTTTTTCACTTTCGATTATAATGAGTTTGAAAAAAAGCTGTTGCCCCAACGACAACGGTTCTTAACAGATTCTGAACGAGGATAAAGGGAACAAAAACATGAGAAACTTACAGTGCACCATCACCGACATGCGCAAAAAGGTGTTCGCCGAGGTGGCGAAGCTGGCCTATGAGGGCGGAGACTATTACACCCGCATGGAAAAGCTGCCCTATGAGCTGATGCCCGGCGAGGTGGGTACCGTCCGGGAGTCCATCTTCCTGGAGCGGGCCATTGTGGGCGAGCGGATCCGCCTGGCCATGGGCCTTCCCCTGCGGGATGTGTCCGAGCATACGCTGCTGTCCGACGGCGTGGAGGAAAGCGCCATTGCCGAGAAATACTACGATCCGCCGCTGATCAACATCATCAAATACGCCTGCCATGCCTGTCCCGACACCCACTATGAGGTCACCAACGCCTGCCAGGGGTGCCTGGCCCGGCACTGCTCCCACGCCTGTCCCAAGGGGGCCATCTATTTTGAGCACGGCCAGGCCCACATCGATCAGACCAAGTGCATCAAGTGCGGCAAGTGCAAGGCGGCCTGCTCCTATCAGGCCATCATCAAGTTCTTCCGCCCCTGCCAGGAGGCCTGCGGCATGGACGCCATCGGCAAGGACGACCACGGCCGGGCCCAGATCAACTATGACAAGTGCGTCAACTGCGGCATGTGCCTGGTGAACTGCCCCTTCGGCGCCATTGTGGACAAGGGCCAGCTGTTCCAGCTGATCCACGCCATCCGGGGCGGAGCAAAGGTCATCGCCATCATCGCCCCGGCCTTCTGGGGCCAGTTCGGCGAAAAGGTCACCCCCGGCCAGATCAAGGCCGCCATGAAGGAGCTGGGCTTTGCGCGCCTGGAGGAGGTGGCCGTGGGCGCGGACCTGTGCGCCATTGAGGAAGCGGAGGAGTTCCTACGGGTGGTGCCGGAAAAGCAGCCCTTTATGGCCACGTCCTGCTGCCCGGCCTGGTCCGTGATGGCCAAGAAGGAGTTCCCGGGCTTTGCACCGTATATCTCCATGACCATGACGCCCATGGTGCTGACGGCCCGGCTCCAGAAGCGCCGGAACCCCGACTGCAAGATTGCCTTCATCGGGCCCTGCGCCGCCAAGAAGCTGGAAGCCAGCCGCCGCAGCGTCCGCAGCGATGTGGACTTTGTCCTGACCTTTGAGGAGCTGCGGGGCATGTTCGAGGCCAAAAACATCGACTTTTCCCAGATCCCCGACGAGCAGGCCCAGTATGAGGCCTCCGCCCCCGGCGTGGGCTTTGCCGCCAGCGGCGGCGTGGCCAAGGCGGTGGAGAAGGTCATCGAGAAGCTGGAGCCGGATCGCCAGGTCAAGACCGTGTATGCCGAGGGTCTGCGGGAGTGCCGCCAGATGCTGCGCATGGCCCGCACCGGGAAATACGACGGCTATCTGCTGGAGGGCATGGCCTGCCCCGGCGGCTGCATCGCCGGCGCCGGTACCGTCCAGCCGCCGGAGAAGTCCCGCCGTCTGCTGGAGCAGTATAAGGCCCAGGCCCCCAAGAGCAACCCCGTGGAGTCGGATTATACCGAGTATCTGCAGATCATCCGCGAGGATGAGGAGAACTGGGACCCCGTGGCCCGTCACTGAGCACCGAATTTCACAAAAAGCCATTCCGCTGCGTCGGAATGGCTTTTTCGTTGCCCGCAGCAGGCTTGACAGGCAGAAATTTCTACCATAAACTGAGCATATGAATATCGACAAAGCGAAGGAGAATGGCCATGCTCTATATCCAGCGATATCGCTCTCCCCTGGGGGAGATTCTCATGGCGGCAGATGCCGCGGGCCTGGTAGGTCTGTGGTTCGCGGGACAGAAGCACTTTGCCCCGGGACTGACCCAGGCCCGGGAACAGGAGACCCCGGTGCTGGCGGCGGCGGGCCGCTGGCTGGACCTGTATTTTGCCGGACGGCGGCCCCATTTTATCCCGCCGCTGCACCTGACGGGCACGGAATTCCGCATGGCGGTGTGGTCCTTGCTGCAGGAGATTCCCTACGGAGAGGTCACCACCTACGGTGAACTGGCCCGGCAGCTGGCTCAGCGGCTGGAGGTGCCCCATATGTCCGCTCAGGCGGTGGGCGGCGCGGTGGGACACAACCCCATTTCCCTGATCGTGCCCTGCCACCGGGTGATAGGCGCCGACGGCAGCCTCACCGGCTATGCCGGAGGGGTGGACAAAAAGCGCCGCCTGCTGGCCTTGGAGGGCCTGGACGTGTCCCGATTTGCCTGACCATCCCCGCTGATCCGTCAGCCGCTCCGGGAAAACTTCCTGTTGCATCCGGAGGAAAATCGTGCTACAATGTCGTAAAATGATGTACGGTATATTCGGAACATTCTGGCATTCTATTGGGAGGAATCATTTATGGCAGAAAGCGCAGTGAAACGAATCGGCGTGCTGACCAGCGGCGGCGACGCACCGGGCATGAATGCGGCGGTGCGGTCCGTGGTGCGCTCAGCTCTGGACCGGGGCATCGAGTGCATCGGCATCCGCCGGGGCTGGTCCGGCCTCATCAACGGGGATTTTTACCGCATGGATTCCGGCAGCGTCAGCCGCATCATCAACCGCGGCGGCACCATTCTCTATACCGCCCGCAGCGAGGAGTTCCGCACGGCGGAGGGCCAGGCCAAGGCCGCCGGTGTGTGCAAGCTGCTGGGGCTGGACGGCATCGTGGCCATCGGCGGCGACGGCACCTTCCGGGGAGCCCAGGAGCTCAGCAAATGCGGCGTATCCGTGGTGGGCATCCCCGGCACCATCGACAACGACATCGTCTGCACCGAATACACCATCGGCTTCGACACCGCCGCCAACACGGCGGTGGAGTGCATCGACAAGCTGCGGGACACCATGCAGTCCCATGAGCGCTGCGCCGTGGTGGAGGTCATGGGCCGCCACGCCGGATATCTGGCCCTGTATGTGGGCGTAGCCGTGGGGGCCACGGCGGTGCTGGTGCCGGAACGCCCCTACGATTTCCATTCCCAGGTGGCCGAAAAGATCCGCCACGCCCGCCTGAACGGCAAGACCAACTTCATGATCGTGGTGGCCGAGGGCGCGGCCAGCGCCGTGGACGTGGGCCGCCAGATTCAGGAGGAGCTGGCCCTGGATCCCCGGGTCACCATCCTGGGCCACATCCAGCGGGGCGGCAGCCCCACCGCCAAGGACCGGGTCATGGCCACCCGCATGGGCTATGAGGCCGTCCGGATCCTGGCCGAGGGCAAGACCAACCGGGTCATCTGCACCAAGGACGATCAGATCATCGACCTGGACATTGACGAGGGTCTGGCCATGAAAAAGACCCTGAACTCCGAGGAATTCAAGGTCATGACCGTTATGACGGGTATGTAAATAGAGAATAATCCCTCCGGCTAATGCCGGAGGGATTGCTTTTTCAGAATTCCGGGTATCCGTCCTTCAGGGACTCATCGTACACGGCGCGCTCGCCGCCGATGAACTTGGGCCGCACCCGGGCCGCCAGCAGAATGGCGCTTCCGATGCGGTCCTGCTCCAGCCGCACCGGCACCGCCACCTTTTTCAGGTGCATGCCGATCAGCGTGCCGCCTACGTCCAGACCGGCGTCGGCCCGGATCTCCTCCACCGCCACCGGGTGGCGGAAGGTGTGATAGGCGGCGGTGGCGAAGGAGCTGCCCGCCTTGGGCTGGGGCACCACGTTGACGATGTCCAGCTGAGGCACCGCCTCGTGCTCCACGATCAGCGCCCGGTTCAGGTGCTCGCAGCACTGGGCGGCGATATACACACCCATGGGGCCGAACACGCTGTGCAGCCCGTCGAAAATGGCCTGGCCCACCTCCGGCGTGGACCAGCTGCCCACCCGGTGGCCCACCACCTCGCTGGTGCTGCAGCCCACCACCACGATCTGCCCCTTGTGCAGACGGGCGGCCTCCGCCAGCTGCCGGGCGGCGGCGGCGGACTCCTGCCGCACCTGGGCCAGCAGATCGGTATTTTCTACCTCATGAACGATTCCTGCCATGATAAAACTTCCTTTCTGCGGGAATCCTCCCGTTTGAAGCTATTTTACCACTGAATGTTCAGCTTGTCCAGAGCCTTGCTGCGCTTGAGCAGCACAAACAGCACCAGGCCGATGACCAGGCCCATGGCCCCCTGCACCAGGTTGCCGGGGATGCTGGCCGCCGCGCCGATGCCCTTGCCCAGCAGCAGCGCCGCATAGCCGAAATAGCCCGCCACCATGATCAGCTCGCCCACGACGCCGCCCACCACATAGGCGTAGGGCTTGCGGCCCAGGGCCTTCACGATCAGCGCCGCTGCGATGGCGTCCAGCGCCTTGATGACCAGGGTGCCCGGGGCATAGTGGGCATAGCCGTTGAGCAGGTCCGTCAGCATAGAGCCGATACCGGCGGCAGCGCCGCCCCACCAGGGCCCCAGGATCCAGCCGGACAGCAGCACGCAGCAGTCGCCCAGATTCACAAAGCCCTGCATGGGGGAAGGAATCTGCACCACCATGGTTGCCACATACGTCAGTGCCGCCATCAGAGCGGCCAGTACCATTTTTCTGATTTTCATGTCTCTCATAGGAAAAATCTCCTTGCGTTTTGATTCTGTCTGTATTATAGTAAGAACTGGTATTATTGAAATAACCATATTGATATTATTTGATAATACCAGATAGGAGATTTTTCATGCTGACCTATGCGCTGGAGAAAAATGGAAGCCGCAGCCTGTATACCCAGCTGTACGGCTGCATCCGCCGGGACATTCTGTCCGGCGCCCTGCCGCCCCGGCAGAAGCTGCCCTCCAAGCGGGCTCTGGCCCAGCATCTGGAGGTCAGCGTCATCACGGTGAAGAACGCCTATGAGCAGCTGGCGGCGGAGGGGTATATCTACACCGTGGAGAAAAAGGGGTATTACGTCAGCCCCGTGGAGCGGCCCCTGCCTCCGGCGGACCCGCCGCCGCTGACTCCGGAAAAACCGGCGGAGCCGGTGTTTCTGGACCTGGCCACCGGGTCTCTGGACCGGTCCTACTTCCCCTTCACCGTGTGGTCCCGGCTCATGCGCCAGACCATCCTGGAGGAGGACACGGAGCTTCTCCGGGCCGCCCCCTCCAACGGGGCCCTGGCCCTGCGCCGGGCCATCGCCGCCCACCTGCGCCAGTTCCGGGGCATGGACGTGGACCCGGAGCAGATCATCATCGGCGCGGGAACGGAGCTGTTATACACCCTGATCATCCAGCTGCTGGGCCGGGAGAAGCGCTATGCCGTGGAGGACCCGGGCTATGGCAAAATCGCCAGAATTTACCAGGCCCACCAGGTGCCCCTGTGCCGGGTGGGGCTGGACAGCGGCGGCCTGGACGTGGCCCAGCTGCGCCGCCAGCCGGCGGACGTGGTCCACATCTCCCCGTCTCACCACTACCCCACCGGCATCGTCATGCCCATCACCCGGCGGCAGGAGCTGCTGCGCTGGGCGGCGGAGCAGCCGGAGCGCTATATCCTGGAGGACGACTACGACAGCGAGTTCCGCTTTGTAGGCCGTCCCATCCCCACCCTGTTCTCCGTCAGCGAGAGTCAGCGGGTCATCTATCTGAACACCTTTTCCAAGACCATCGCCCCGTCCATCCGCATCAGCTATATGATCCTGCCGCCCCGCCTGCTGGCCCGCTACCGGGAGAAGCTGGGCTTTTACGCCTGCACCGTGTCCAGCTTCGAGCAGTACACCCTGGCCCGGTTTTTAGAGCAGGGCCGGTATGAGCAGCATCTCAACCGCATGAAGACCCGCTATCGTCAGAAGCGGGACGCCGTCATCGACGCCATCCGCCGCAGTCCCCTGTCGGACCGGGCGGAGATACTGGAGCAGGACGCGGGGCTGCACTTTCTCATGGTGCTGCCCACGGACCTGGACGACCGGTCCCTCCGCCGCCGGGCGGAGGCCATGGGCCTGCGGCTGGCCCTGCTGTCGGATTACTACAGTCAGCCCGCCGCCGCGCCCCAGCACATATTAGTTGTCAACTATGCCGGCATCGACATGGACCGCTTGCCGGAGGGACTGCGCCGCCTGGCGCAGCTATGGGAGGAACCATCATGTATGACGAATTGACCAGACAGGACATCCAGAAAATGCAGGAGGAGATCGACTACCGGGTCCAGGTGCTGCGCCCCAAGCTCATCGAGGACGTGCAGACCGCCCGGGCCTTCGGCGACCTCAGCGAAAACTTCGAGTACAAGTGCGCCAAGCAGGAGAAAAACCGCAACGACAGCCGTATCCGCTATCTCCAGCGGATGATCAAAACCGCCCGGGTCATCGAGGACCATTCCCGGGCCGACACGGCGGGCCTGTACGACACCGTGGAAATTCTCATGGAGAACACCGGCAAAACCCGGAAAATCCAGCTGGTGACCACCCTGCGGCAGGACGCCCTGAAGGGCCTCATCAGCAAGGAGTCCCCGGTGGGGAAGGCCGTTCTGGGCAGGCGCAGCGGCGACCGGGTCCAGGTGGACATGGGCGGCGGCCGGGGCTACTGGCTGCAAATTCTTTCCATCGAAAAGGGCAGCGACGACGGCTCCATCCCCATCGGCAGCTTCTGAAAAAAGCCTCGCAGAGTTTGCCGCCCGCAGGCGGCAAATAAATTGCAATCCGTTTTTTGCGGCGGCGTGTACGTCGCAAAAAACACTTCTCAGTCTGCAAGTGTGGAATTGGTTCGCCCTCGGCGAACCAATTATGCGCGCAGCAGACTGCAAGTCTTTTGCGCAAAAAGAGCTTTGCTCTTTTTGCGCAAGTATCAGAATACGCTCAGGTCCAGCCGGGCGGACAGCAGCTCCAGCGCCCGGATACCGGCCAGGCTGTTGCCCTTTTCGTCCAGGGCCGGGCTGAACAGGCCAACCCCCATGCGGCCGGGGACCACCGCCATGATGCCGCCGCCTACGCCGCTTTTGGCCGGGACTCCCACCCGGATGGCGAAGTCTCCGGACCCGTCGTACATGCCGCAGGTCATCAGGTTGGCGTTGACGAACCGGCCATAGGCCGCCGGGAACAGCCGCTGGCCGTCCGGCAGCTGGCCGTGGCAGGCCAGCACGCAGCCGATGCGGGCCAGGTCCGCCGCACTGACCCGGATGGAGCAGGCCCGGAAATAGCAGTCCAGCAGCTCCTCCACGTCCCCGTGGAGCAGGCCGTGGGCCTTCAGCAGATAGGCCAGGGCCCGGTTTTTGGAGCCGGTGGCCTTTTCGGAGTGGTAGACCTCCTCGTCCAGGTCGATCTTCTCGTTGGCGGCCAGGCGGCGGATAAAGCCCAGCAGCCGGGCAAACCGCTGGTCATAGGTCTCGCCCCCCACCAGCTGGCACATGAGGATGGCCCCGGCGTTGACCATGGGGTTCAGGTGCTTGGCCAGCAGGGCGTTGTCCGCCACGTTGATGGCGTCAAAGGGCTTGCCGGTGGCCTCCACCCCCACATGGGCCCGGACGGTCTCCCGGCCGTTGTCCTGCAGGGCCAGCAGAAGCAAAAGGGGCTTCATCACGCTCTGGATGGTGAAGCAGCGGCGGCTGTCGCCGGCCTCCACCAGGGTTCCGTCCTTGTGGAACACGGCAATGCCCAGGCGGTCCGGGTCCTGCCGGGCCAGCTCAGGGATATAGGAGGCCAAGGCCCCCTGCCCGGTGTACGGGCGGCACTCCTGCAGGATCTGCTGCAGCAATTCTTCCATATCGGCTCCTTCACCCGCGCGAAGGCGGGATTTTTTGATACAATAGGTAATTTTTCTGTCGGATATTACGGTCAGTAGTCGACTTTCATCAGGCACAGGCCCTCCGGCGGGGCGGTGGGACCGGCCAGGCGGCGGTCCCGGGCCTCCAGCAGGGCGGGCATATCCTCCGGCTGCCGGGCCCCGCGGCCCACCTCCAACAGGGTGCCCACCAGGATGCGCACCATATTCTGCAAAAAGCCGGTTCCGTGGAACGTGAACACGATGCGGTCCCGCTGGCGCACCACGGTGATGCTGTCCACCAGCCGGACGGTGGATTTTTTCATCCGGGGGTTGCCGCAGAAGCTGGCGAAGTCGTGCTCCCCCTGCAAATACGCCGCAGCCTGCTGCATCCGCTCCAGGTCCGGGTGAAAGTCCAGCAGGGTGACGTACTTCCGGTCGAACACCGGCTTCACCGGCCCGTCGAAGCACACATAGCGATAGGTTTTGCCCAGGGCCTTATATCGGGCGTGGAACCGGGGGGCGGCCTCCTTCACCTCCCGGACGGCGATGGCGTCGGGGAGATAGCGGTTCATATAGTCCCGGATCTCCTCCGGGGACAGGTCCACGTCCAGCTGGGCGTTGGCCGCCATGGCCCGGGCATGGACCCCGGCGTCGGTGCGTCCGGCGCCGATGATCTCCACGGGACTGCCCTGGAGCCGGGTCAGCACGCTCTCCAGCTTCCCCTGGATGGTGTCCCGCCCCGGCTGGCGCTCCCAGCCGAAAAAGCGGGTGCCGTCATAGGCGATGATGAATTTATAGTTGCGCAGCATATGGAATCACTCCGTCATGATCTTCAGAATCACCCGGTCCGTCTCCTTCATGCCCTGAGAGGCCAGGATGCCCACGTTGCGGATGGTCTCCTCCACGTCCCGGCCCACGATGCCGTCGCCGGGCCGGAAGCTGTTGCCCCGCAGGTACATGTTATAGCCCAGAATGCCGGTTTCCACACCCATAGCGATCTTGCTGGCGCAGCTGGCCTTGGCCCCGTCGCAGATGCACCCGGAGATCATGGCCGCGGCGTTGGTGATGGTGTGGCAGATGCCCTCATAGTCCGCGCCCCGAAGCCATGCAATGCCGCAGCCTGCCCCCACGCCGGCAGACACCGCCCCGCAGTAGGCGGACAGGCGGCCGATGCCGGTTTTCTGGTGGATGGTGATCAGGTCCGACAGGCACACCGCCCGCAGGATGGTCTCCCGGTCCCGGCCCGTCTGCACGCCGTAGCGCCACACGGGAACAGAGGCGGTGATGCCCTGGTTGCCGGAGCCGGAGCAGATCACCACCGGCATCTCGCAGCCGTTCATCCGGGCGTCGGACCCGGCGGCGGCCCAGGCCCGGGCCTCCGTCTCCACGTCGCCGCCGGACAGCAGCAGCGTGGAGCCGATGTTGGCCCCCCAGTCCCCCCGCAGGCCCTCCCGGGCGATGGCGGTGTTGCATTCGAGCTGCCGGCCCACGGATTCCTCGATGCGGGACACGTCTACCGTCTCGGCAAAGGTCAGAATATCCCGGACATTCAGCACGCTCTTGTCCTGCAAATTGTCCTCGGCGGAGTCGGAGTGGGGCTTTTCCAGCAGGACCTCCCCGTCCCGCTCCACATAGATGATATTGGTATGGTTGTTGGCCACATGGACCACGGCCCGGTGTCCGTCGCCGGTCCAGCCGGTGAGCCGGATGTCCAGCATCCGGGGGGTGGGCGGGCAGTCGATACGGATCTCCGTCCGGTCCAGATAGTCCCCGATGGCGGGGGCGTCTGCCTCCGTCACATGGGCAATGACCTGAAGCCGGGCCTCCGGATCCCCGGCCACCATGCCCACGGCGATGGCCGCCGGAAGGCCCCGGCGGCCCCCGGTGTTGGGCACCACCACGGATTTGACATTTTTCAGGATGTTGCCGCTGACCTCCGCCAGAATACGGCAGGGCCTCTGCCCCAGCACCTGGCGCAGCCGGGCCGCGCAGTAGGCCACGGCGATGGGCTCCGTGCAGCCGGTGGCCAGTTGAAGCTCCTCACGCAGGATGGTACAGAATGCCTCCTCTTTTCTCTCGTCCAACATGATCGCAATTCCCTTTCGTCCCATATATTTTCCCGGCACACGCCGGTGAATTCCCGTTTTGTCTCACGCCTGGGGCACGTCGTCCTCGCTGTCGATCCAGTCCTGCACGTCCACCACCTGAAACTCCGTGGGAGTGCGGCGGATCACCACCCGCTCCAGGCCTGCGTTGATGATGTGGCGGCGGCACATGGGGCAGGAGGTGGCGTCCGGCAGAAGCTCCCCGGTCTGGGCGTTGCGGCCCACCAGGTACAGGGTGCCGCCCACCATGTCCCGGCGGCTGGCGGAGATGATGGCGTTGGCCTCGGCGTGGACGCTGCGGCACAGCTCGTACCGCTCCCCCCGGGGAACCTGCAGCCGCTCCCGGGTGCAGTAGCCCATGTCCACGCAGTTGCGCCGCCCCCGGGGCGCGCCGTTGTAGCCGGTGGAGATGATCTCGTCGTTTTTCACGATGATGGCCCCGTACACCCGGCGCAGACAGGTGGCCCGTTCCAGCACCGTCTGGGCGATGTTCAGATAATAGTTTTCCTTGCTGATGCGCTGCATGATGCTTCCTCCCGGTGGTTTTTCCTGTATTGTCCCCCATTATATACGATTTTGTCCGCCGGGGCAACAGAATCTTCCGAAAAAAACGTTGACGGAGGGGGCGGGCTGTGGTATCATGAACAAACTGAAAACTCTGTGAGGGAGTAGCAAGCGGACCCTTTGTCCGCAGCACGTCAACATACTGGCCGCCTGGCGGCCTGGCTTGCTTTAATTTGCGAGACTCATGTATCACTGCCGCGGGATGCATGGGACTCGTCTGTCTGTTCGCCTTCGAGCCCAGACATGGCCCCCGGCCATGTCCGGGTTTTTTCATGGAATTTTCACGAAAAAAGGAGAAACGAACATGCAGTGGAATATCCTGTTCTTTTTCAACAGCGTGCTGCTGGGGGTGGGGCTGGCTATGGACGCGTTTTCCGTGTCCCTGGCCAACGGCCTCAACGAGCCCCACATGTCCCGGCGGCGGATGCTGGGCATTGCCGGGATGTTTGCCGCCTTCCAGGCCCTGATGCCCATGACGGGGTGGGTCTGCGTCCACACCATCGTGCAGTATTTCCGGGCCTTTGAAAAGCTGATCCCCTGGATCGCCCTGGCCCTGCTGGGCTTCATCGGCGGGAAAATGCTCATCGAGGGCATCCGTGGCGGCGGAGACGATGACGCCGCCCCCAGACTGGGCCTGGGCGCCCTGCTGGTGCAGGGGCTGGCCACGTCCATCGACGCCCTGTCCGTGGGCTTCACCATTGCCGAGTATGACTGGCTCATGGCCCTGGTCTGTTCCCTGATCATTGCGGCGGTAACGCTGTGCATCTGTCTGGGGGGCCTGGTGCTGGGGAGGAAATTCGGCATGCGCCTTGCCGGCCGGGCCCAGATCCTGGGCGGGGCCATCCTGATCTTCATCGGACTGGAAATCTTTATCAGCAGTATGCTGTAAAAACTAAGGAGGAACAACACAATGCTCGTACCCATTCTTCTGTTCATCGTGGGTCTGGTGCTGCTGATCAAGGGCGGCGACTGGTTCGTGGACGGGGCCACGGGGCTGGCCCACCGGTTCCATGTGCCGGAAATTCTCATCGGCGCCACGGTGGTCTCCATCGGCACCACCCTGCCGGAGGTGATGGTGTCCGCCACCTCCGCCGTCAGCGGCCACGGCGAGATCGCCTATGGCAACGCCATCGGCTCGGTGATCTGCAACACCGCCCTGATCGCAGCCCTGACCATCGCCATCCGCCCCTCGGAGGCGGACCGCAGGAGCCTGCGGACCCCGGTGATCTTCTTCTTCATCGCCGCCGTGTTTTATGCCGCCATCGCCTATACCAACGGGGCCTTCACCCGGCTGGCGGGCATCGTGCTGCTGGTGATGTTCGTGGTGTACATGGTCCTTACCGTGCGCCAGAGCTTCCGGGACACCGTGCAGGCCGGCGGCGCGGACGAGGCCATTGACGGCACCCCCTCCATGGGCAAGGACATCCTGCTGCTGGTCATCGGCGCGGCCTTCATCGCCGTGGGGGCCAACCTGCTGGTGAACAACGGCACCCTCATCGCCCAGGGGCTGGGCGTGCCGGAGTCCGTCATCGCCCTGACCTTCGTGGCCCTGGGCACCTCCCTGCCGGAGCTGGTCACCGCCATTACCTCCCTGGTAAAGGGCCACAGCGCCCTGTCCCTGGGCAACATCGTGGGGGCGAACCTGTTTAACCTGGTGCTGGTCAGTGGTCTGTCCACCACCCTGTCCCCCTTCCAGGTGCCCCAGGAAAAGACCATCGCCGGGTACAACGCCTCCCTGGTGGTGGATATCCCCCTGATGATGCTGGTGATGCTGCTGCTGACGGTGCCCGCCCTGGCCAGGGGCAGGCTGTCCCGCTGGCAGGGCATCGTGCTGCTGGTGCTGTACGCCGGCTTCTGCGCCTTCCAGTTCTGTTTCTGAGTTCTGAATAAGCAAGCGCACCCCCGGCGGGAATCCGCCGGGGGTGCGTCAGTGTATCAAAAAAATGCCTCGCAGCGTTTGCCGCCCGCAGGCGGCAAATGACTTGCAAGCCTTTTATCCCAAAAGTGCTTCGCCCTTTTGGGATGTTGTTTAGCCCCACAAAGCGGACAGCATGGGAATGACCTGCTTTTTCCGGCTCATGACCCCGGGCAGGAACAGGGCGTTGTCCTTGGGCTCGGCGGAGAAGGCGTTGCGGATGGCCTCGTCGCTGCCCACATACAGCAGCTGCGTGCCCTCCAGCAGCACGTCGGTGAGCATCAGGATCACCATATTATAGTGGCGCTCCTCCTGGAGGCGGCGCATCACCGCCAGGAACTCCTCCTTGCGCTCCAGCATCTCCATGGAGTCCAGGCAGGTGACCTGGCCCACGCCCAGGTTCTGCTCGCCGATGTGGAACTCCTTGAAGTCGCTGCTCACCAGCTCCTCCACGGATTTGCCTCCGGCGGTGGAGAACAGCTGGCGGCCCAGCTCCTTTATGTTGACGCCGCCGATGCGGGCCATGCGCTCGGCCATGGCGATATCCCGCTTGGTGCAGGTGGGGGACTTGAACATAACGGTGTCGGCCAGAATGGCCGCCGCCAGCAGCCCCGCCATATTGGCCGAGGGCATGACGCCGTGTTCCTGATACATACCGGCGATGATGGTGGCAGTGCTGCCCACGGGCTCGTTGCGCACCCGGATGGGCTGGCTGGTCTGGATATCCGCCAGGCGGTGGTGGTCGATGATCTCCAGAATCTCCGCCTGATCCAGGCCCGGAACGGCCTGGGCCCGCTCGTTGTGGTCCACCAGCACCACGCGCTTGCGCCGGGGGCGCAGCAGGTGATACCGGGACAGGGTGCCCACGACTTTTTCGTTCTCGTCCAGCACCGGGTAGCAGCGGTAGCGGCTTTTCAGCACCACCTCGCGGACGTCGTCGATATAGTCCGACAGGTGGAAGCACACGATCTTTTCATTGTGGCAGGGCCGGGAGATGGGACTGGCCTGATAGATCAGCCGGGCCACCCGGCTGGCCTCATAGGGGGTGGTGATGATGCAGGTGCGCCCGGCGTTTTCCAGCAGGTCCGGGTCCACCTCCGTCTGGCACAGGATCAGGCAGCTGACGCCGATGTCCAGGGCCCGGCGGATCATATCCGGCTGGTCGCCGCAGATGACGATGTTGTCCGGGTCGCCGAACAGCAGGTTCTCGCAGCTCTGGGGCAGGGCGATGACCACGTTGCCGGACACGGTGTCGATCAGGTCGCCGCTGTCGTTGAGCAGGCGGCCCTCGATGACGCTGAGCAGGTTGAACAGGGGCACCGCCTCCACCCGGGGGTTGGCGATAGTGGTCATGCTGTAGGTGGCGATGTCGCCGGCGGACAGAGTGCCGTACAGGGTGCCGTCCTCGTTGATAACGGGGATGGCGGATATCTTCTGTTCCCGCATGATGTGCCAGGCCCGGTCCATGGTGACCGTGGCGTTCAGGGCCGGGGGCGTATCATAGTCCAGGTCCTCCACCTGGGTGCGGACGTTCTGCACCGTCCGGGGCGGCTGGAAGCCGAAGCGGTCCAGCATCCGCTGGGTCTGGTCGCTGATGTGGTCCATATGGGCGGCCACATAGTTTCGGTCGCCCAGGGCGTTGCGCAGGGCCGCGTAGGCCATGGCGGACACGATGGAATCGGTATCGGGGTTGTGGTGGCCGATGACGTAGATCTCGTTCATAGGATTCAACTCCTTTCGGATGATTCCATTATAAAACGGCCCCAATTTGTTTGTCAATGCGGTGTTGTGCCTAAATTTTCCGAAAATAGAGCACCCTAACTGTTTATTTATCCGTGGAACAGCATTTTCCCCGGCGGAGTCTCATGTTTCACTGGGGGAAACCGGTTATCCTTTACAGCAGGCCGAAACCGCCGCCTCCAGGGCCGTCACCAGCTGCGCCAGGGGCAGGGACGGCCGGTCCGTCCCCTCCGTCTGCTCCGGAATGCAGGGCACATGGATGAACCCCGCCCGGACTCCCGGACCTGCATGGTGCAGTACGCAGTACAGCAGGTGGTTGCACACATAGGTCCCGGCGCTGTTGGACAGCTCCGACGGCACCCCGGCCTCCTGGATGGCCCGGACCATGTCCTTCACCGGCACCGTGGCGAAATAGGCTGCCGGTCCGCCAGGGACGATGGGTGCATCTACCGGCTGCTGTCCGGCGTTGTCCGGGATCCGGGCGTCGTCCACATTGATGGCCACCCGCTCCGGGGTCACGGCACTGCGGCCCGCCGCCTGGCCCACGCACAGCACCACATCCGGCCGGAACGCGTCCATTTCCGCCGTCACCAGCCGGGCGGAATCGCCGAACACCGTGGGCACCTCCAGAATGCGCAGCTCCGCCTCCGGGCATCGCACCCGCTTCACTGCCTCCAGGGCCGGATTCACGGTTTCCCCGCCGAAGGGGGTAAAGCCCGTCAAAAGTACCCGGGGTTTCCGAATTCTCTCCATGAAATCACTCCAAACTGTAATTTATCGACATTATTATACAATATGTATTTGCATTTGGCAAGAAAAACCGGCCTTGACAACCGACGGCGGTCATCATAAAATAGAGGTGAGTTCCTGACGTCAAAATTGCGATTGCGACGGAAGCTACGCCACAGATGACACCGCCCGGGGGGAACGCTTCCCGGGTGCTGGGGCCGTGCCGCAGGGCGCGGCTCTTTTTGTTTCGGAGGAGGTGACGGCATATGGAAACAAGAGTGGCATTGATCGGCATCATCGTGGAGCAGGAATCTTCGGCGGCGGCGCTGAACGCGCTGCTGCACGAATACGGCGGCTATATCATCGGGCGCATGGGCCTGCCGTACCGGGAACGGGGCGTGAACATCATCTCGGTGGTGCTGGACGCGCCCCAGGACAAGATCGCCGCGCTGTCCGGCAAAATCGGGCGGCTGCCCGGCGTCAGCGCCAAGACACAGTATTCCAACGTCATTTCACGGGAAGGAGAAAACCAATGAAAAGATTTGTATCCCTGCTGCTGGCGGTGCTGATGGCCGCTGCGGTGCTGTCCGGCTGCGCCAAGCAGCCCCAGACCCCCGAGACTCCCCAGGAGGAGGCCGTCACCATCCGGGTAGGCGGCCTGAAGGGCCCCACGTCCATGGGCCTGGTGAAGCTGCTGGACGATGCCGAAAACCAGAAAACCGCCAACGCCATCGACTTTCAGATGGCTGCCAGCGCCAACGAGCTGAATCCCCTGTTCCTGAAGGGGGAGCTGGACATTCTGGCGGTGCCCGCCAACCTGGGCTCCGTGCTGTATAACAAGACCCAGGGCGGCGTGAAGATGCTGGCCGTCAGCACCCTGGGCGTGCTGTATATGGTGGAAAAGGGCGGCGAGACCGTCACCGATATCAAGAGCCTGGCCGGAAAGACCATCTACGCCACCGGCAAGGGCGCCACCCCCGAGTATGCCCTGACCTATCTGCTGGCCCGGAACGGCCTGGAGCTGGGCAAGGACGTGAACGTGGAGTGGAAAAGCGAGCCCACGGAGATCGTGGCCCAGATGGCGGCCCAGGACAGCGCCGTGGCCATGCTGCCCCAGCCCTTTGTGGTGGTGGCCATGGGCCAGGTGGAGGGCCTGCGGGTGGCTCTGGACCTGACGGAGCAGTGGAACGCCCTGGGCGGCGACAGCCAGCTCATCACCGCCGTGCTGCTGGTGCGCAGCGAGTTTCTGGACCAGCATCCCCAGGCGGTGGACCAGTTTATGAAGGAGTACGCCTCCTCCGCCGCCTTTGTCAATGACCAGCCTGCCGAGGCCGCCGTGCTGGTGGAAAAATACGGCATCGTCAAGGCCGCCGTGGCCGAAAAGGCCATCCCCGCCTGCAACATCGTCTGCCTGCTGGGAGACGAGATGAAAACCGCCGCCTCCGGCTATCTGCAGGTGCTGTTTGACCAGAATCCCGAGTCCGTGGGCGGCAAGCTCCCCGGTGACGACTTCTACTGGATGGGGAACTGAATTTAATTCCTATTGGGAGGACGCCATGCAGAGACCGGCCCTTCAAAAGTGCATAGCGGTGGCCCTGGCGCTGCTGGTGTGGCAGGGGGCGGCCATGGCGGTGGGGCTGGACCTGCTGCTGCCGTCGCCGTGGCAGGTGGCCTGCCGCCTGTGGTCGGTATGGCGGGAGCCAGGCTTCTTCGCCACCGTGGCCTTCAGCCTGCTGCGCATCAGCGGGGGCTTTGCCCTGGGCCTGGTGCTGGGGGTGCTGCTGGCGGTGGCGGCGGGGCGGCTGCGGGTGCTGGAGCTTTTGCTGTGGCCCTATGTCACGGCCATCAAGTCCGTGCCGGTGGCGTCGTTCATCATCATCTGTCTGATCTGGCTGAATACCAGCCAGCTGGCGGTGTTCATCTCGTTTCTCATGGTGTTCCCGGTGATCTACTCCAACACCCTCCAGGGCATCAAAAGCGCCGACGGAGCCCTGCTGGAGATGGCCCGGGTCTATCGGGTGCCCTTCTCCCGGCGGCTGGGATATATCTACGCGCCCCAGGTGAAGCCCTTCCTGCTGTCCGGGTGCAGCGTGGCTTTAGGTATGTCGTGGAAGTCCGGCGTGGCCGCCGAGGTCATCGGCGTGGTGGGCGGCTCCATCGGCGAGCGGCTGTACGAGGCCAAGGTGTATTTCCAGATGACGGACCTGCTGGCCTGGACGGTGGTGATCGTGGTGTGCAGCGTGGGCTTTGAGAAGCTGGTGCTGTGGCTGCTGCGGCGGGGCTTCGCCGCGTGGGAGGGACGGTAAAAATGGACCTGGTGATTTCCCATGTTTACAAGGACTTCGGCCGGGGCCCGGTGCTGCGGGACGTGAGCCTGACGGTGCGGCAAGGGGAGACGGTGTGCCTGATGGGCCCCTCGGGCCTGGGCAAAACCACCCTGCTGCGGTGCGTGGCCGGGCTGGAGCGGCCGGAAAGCGGCTCCATTACCGGCGTTCCGGAAAGGCTCGGCTATGTGTTCCAGGAGGACCGGCTGTGCGGCGTTTTTTCCGCCGTGGCCAACGTCCGCCTGGCAACAGGCCGGACCCTGCCGGAGCCGGAGATCCTCCGGCATCTGGAGGAGCTGGGCCTGGCCGGAAGCGCCCGGCTGCCGGTGTCACAGCTGTCCGGCGGCATGCGCCGCCGGGTGGCCATCGCCCGGGCCGTGTGCGCCGGGCCGCAGCTTCTGCTGCTGGACGAGGCCTTCAAGGGCCTGGACGATCAGTGCCGCCGGGACACCGTGGCCTATATCCGCCGCCATACGCCAGGGGCGTCCCTGCTGTGCGTCACCCACGACCCGGAGGAGGCCGCCCTGCTGGGGGGCCGCTGTCTGGACCTGTCCACCCTATGATTGCGATATGGAACCGAAAAAATGTTTCTCATTCAGAAACTTTTCGTTGACTTCCTACCAAATGTTTGGTACAATTCAGGCAGAAACGCAAGGAGGTGGACGGCATGGGTTCCTTTTCCTACCATGTTGGTCAGCGAATCAAGAAATACCGCAAAAGCCGGGGCTATACCATCGAGCAGTTTTCGGCCATGATCAACAAAAGCAAGGCCACGGTGTCCAAGTATGAAAACGGCACCATCACCATCGACGTGGAGACTCTGTACGATGTGGCCCGGGCCCTGGACATCGACCTGAAATGCTTCATCGACTATCAGCCCCCGGTGTTCCATGCCCAGTCCGTTCTGCCCAAGAACTTCTATTTCAACCAGCCCCGGGCGTATATGTACTATTACGACGGCCGGGTGCGGCAGCTGGTGCGGTCGCTGCTGTGCTTCTCCCCCTCCGCCTCCGGCGAGGGCATCGACGTGATGATGTATGTGGGGGTGGACAATTTCCGGGAGCCGGACCGCTGCCAGCACCTGTTCACCGGCGAGATGAAGCCCTATGACACCATCACCCACATGGTGCTCACCAACCAGATCAACGAGGCGGAGAAGATGTATATCTGCATGCTCAACCCCATGCACAACCGCACTCCCGCCGTGGGCCTGCTGTCCGGCATCGGCAGCACGCCGTTCTTCGCCCCCATCGCCCTGAAGACCCTGATCTCCAAGGAGCCGCTGGAAGAAAACGACCGCCTACTCACCAGCATCAAGCTGGACAAGGACGACTATCACCTGCTGCGGTATTACAACATGCTGGTGGTGAATCGCCCGGCCTCCCTGTTTTTGCAGTAATATAGTAAGCAAAAAGGACGGACCCCGGGGCCCGTCCTTTTTGCGCCGCTTGTCCCGGCTTGTCCCGGGCCTGTCCCGGGATTGTTCACATGTTTTTCATTTGCATAGCCGGGACGGGTGTGGTATACTATATAGGTATTTGTATATCCTGGTGCTCTGCACCCTCGTATAGCAGAAAGGAATCAAAAACTATGGGACTGATCCAGAAAATCTTCGGCACCTACAGCCAGCGGGAGCTGAAATCCATCTACCCCATCGCCGACAAGATCGAGGCCCTGGAGGAGGAATACCGCGGACTCACCGACGAACAGCTTCAGGCCAAGACCCCGGAGTTCAAGCAGCGCCTGCAGCAGGGCGAGACCCTGGACGACATTCTGCCGGAGGCCTTTGCCGCCGTGCGGGAGGCGGCGGACCGGGTGCTGGGCCTGCGCCCCTACCGGGTGCAGCTCATCGGCGGCATTGTCCTGCATCAGGGCCGCATCGCCGAGATGAAAACCGGTGAGGGCAAGACCCTGGTGGCCACCCTGCCGGCCTATCTCAACGCCCTGACCGGAAACGGCGTCCATATCGTCACCGTCAACGACTATCTGGCCAAGCGCGACAGCGAGTGGATGGGCAAGGTCCACCGCTTCATGGGCCTGACCGTGGGCCTGATCGTCCACGACCTGACCAAGGAACAGCGCCAGGCCGCCTATGCCGCCGACATCACCTACGGCACCAACAACGAGATGGGCTTCGACTATCTGCGGGACAACATGGCCATCTATAAGGACGAGCAGGTCCAGCGGGGCCACAGCTTCGCCATCGTGGACGAGGTGGACTCCATCCTGATTGATGAGGCCCGGACCCCCCTGATCATCTCCGGCATGGGGGAGAAATCCACCCAGCTGTATGACATGGCCGAGTCCTTTGCCTGCCGCCTGAAAAAATATGTGGTGACGGAGACCGACGACAAGGAGGCCGAGGACGAGACCCTGGACGCCGACTACATCGTGGACGAAAAGGCCCGCACCGCCACCCTGACGGCCCGGGGCATCGCCAAGGCCGAGGAGTTCTTCCACCTGGATAACCTCTCCGACCCGGAGAACAGCACCATCGCTCACCACATCAACCAGGCCATCAAGGCCCACGGCACCATGAAGCGGGACGTGGACTATGTGGTGAAGGACGGCGAGATCATCATTGTGGACGAGTTCACCGGCCGTCTGATGTTCGGCCGCCGGTACTCCGAGGGCCTGCACCAGGCCATCGAGGCTAAGGAGCACGTCTCCGTCCAGCGGGAGAGCAAGACCCTGGCTACCATCACGTTCCAGAACTACTTCCGCCTGTACAGCAAGCTCTCCGGCATGACCGGTACGGCCATGACCGAGGAGGAGGAGTTTGCCACCATCTATAAGCTGGACATTGTGGAGATCCCCACCAACCGTCCGGTGGTCCGTATCGACAACGAGGACGCCGTGTACAAAACCGAGCAGGGGAAGTACCGGGCCGTGATCCGCCAGGTAAAGGAATGCCACGAAAAGGGCCAGCCCGTCCTGGTGGGCACCGTGTCCATCGAGAAGAACGAGCTGCTGAGCCGGATGCTGACCAAGGAGGGCATCCGCCACAATCTGCTCAACGCCAAGAACCACGAGAAGGAGGCCGAGATCGTGGCCCAGGCGGGCCAGTTCGGGGCCGTTACCGTGGCCACCAACATGGCCGGCCGTGGTACCGATATCATACTGGGCGGCAACGCCGAGTACATGGCCACCAACGACCTGCGCAAGGCCGGTTACACCGACGAGGTCATCGCCGACGCCACCGGCTATGCCGAGACCGACAACAGTGAAATTCTGGAGGCCCGGCAGATGTTCGCCGACAAGCTCCGCCAGCACAAGGAGGAGATCTCCGGCGAGGCGGACCGGGTGCGCCAGGCCGGTGGCCTGTTCATCATCGGCACCGAGCGCCATGATTCCCGCCGGATCGATAACCAGCTCCGCGGTCGTGCCGGCCGCCAGGGCGACCCCGGCGAGACCCGGTTCTACATCTCCCTGGAGGATGACCTGATGCGCCTGTTCGGCGGCGAACGGGTCCAGGCCGCCATGGAGCGCATGAAGATCGACGAGGATATGCCCATCGAGAGCAAGATGCTCACCCGCTACATCCAGCAGGCCCAGACCACCGTGGAGTCCCGGAACTTCCAGGCCCGTAAGTCCGTGCTGGAGTATGACGATGTCATGAACAAGCAGCGCGAGATCATCTATAGCCAGCGCCGCCAGGTGCTGGAGGGTATGGACGTGAAGGACGTCATCATGAACATGATGAACACCTCCATCACCCACCTGGTGCAGAATGCCTTCTCCGGCGTCCATCACCTGGATATGACCTCCTGCCAGGAGCTGCTGCGGCAGGTGGAGGGCGTGTACTTCCCCAAGTACGCCGTGCGCTTCTCCCAGGAGCAGCTGGACACCATGGACGCCCAGGCCATCATTGATGCCTTTACCCAGGCCGCCGTCGCCTACTATCAGCAGAAGGAGGACGAATTTACTCCCCCCGTCATGCGCGAGGTGGAGCGCGTGGTGCTGCTGCGGGTGGTGGATGAATACTGGATGGAGCATATCGACGCCATGAGCGACCTGCGCCAGGGCATCCGCCTGCGGGCCTATGCCCAGACCGACCCCATCATCGCCTACAAGAAGGAGTCGCTGGAGATGTTCGAGGAGATGATCGCCGCCATCCAGGACGAGACCGTCCGGCAGCTGTACTCCGTGCGTTGGCAGAAAAACGAGGAGGTCAAGCGCCAGCGGGTGGCCAACGCCACCTCCGAGAGTGTCGGCGGCGACGGCACCGTGAAAAAACAACCCCGGAAGGTCAAGAAGATCGGCCGCAACGAGCCCTGCCCCTGCGGCTCCGGCAAGAAGTATAAGAACTGCTGCGGCAGGAACGCATAAGGCGGGGCAGGCGGGGCATATACCGTTAGATTGCCGATAATTGCGGCGGGGCACGCGGGCCCCGCCGGTCACCGGAAATCTCCCGATACACCCGCCTTGCGGCGTATCACGGATTCGGAATGACAAGGAGTATTCTATGTCCTTTCTCACCCATACAAGCGAAAACGTGCTGTGGATGTCCAGCTCTCTGCTGGACGGCTCCGGCGTGCGCCACGGGTTCTCCACCCGCATCGGCGGCGTCAGCCCCGCCCCCTGGGACTCCCTGAACCTGGGCGTGGGCCGGGGGGACGACATGGACCGGGTCCGGGAGAATTACCGCCGGTTCTGCGCCGCCCTGGGGGTGGATGAGCACCGGGCGGTGCTGAGCAAGCAGGTCCACGAGGACAACATCCGCCATGTGACGGCGGAGGACTGCGGCAAGGGCCTGTTCCGGGACCGGGACTATACCAGCGTGGACGCCATGGTCACGGACACCCCGGATATCCCCCTGGTGGTATTCTCCGCTGACTGCGGCATCATCCTGCTCCACGACCCGGTGCACGGGGCCGTGGGCGCGGCCCATGCCGGCTGGCGGGGCGCCGCCTGTGGCATCGCATACAAAACCGTCCGCCGGATGCAGGAGCTGTTCGGCACGGACCCAGGGGACCTGCGGGCCGCCATCGGGGCGGCCATCGGCCCCTGCTGTTTTGAAACGGACGCAGACGTGCCCCAGGCCCTGGAGGCCGCCCTGGGGGCGGAGGCGGAGCCGTATATCACCCGCCGGGGGCCCAAGTGGCACGTGGACCTGAAGGGCGTCAACGCCCGGTGGCTGGAAAAGGCCGGGGTGCGGCAAATCGACGTGTCCCCGGACTGCACCGCCTGCCATCCGGAGCTGTACTGGTCCCACCGGCGGATGGGCCAGGCCCGGGGCGCTCAGATCGCCATGATCTGCCTGTGAAATCGAGGTATCCCATGAAAAAGCGCATATTCGCGGCGCTTCTGGCCCTGTGCCTGACGGCGCTGACCGGGTGCGACTGGTCGACGGCTGACCCGGAAGACATTTTCGGCACCCTGACGGACTATTACAACGTGGAGCAGAAGAAGCAGGACGTGAAGCTCACCTCCTTCGCCCTGCCCTATCTCAAGGGGGAGACGGCGGACCCCATCACCTGTCCCGACGGGGCCATGCAGACCCTGGGGGCCCTGCTGTATGAGGGGCTGTTCGCCCTGGATGGGTCCTTTGCCCCCCAGCCCGCCCTGGCGGAGTCCTATACCTATGACGCCGCCCGGTATACCTACACCATCACCCTGCGCAGCGGCGTCACCTTCAGCGACGGCAGCGCCGTCACCGCCCAGGACGTGGCGAACAGTCTGCGCCGGGCCCAGTCCTCCGCCCGCTACAGCGGGCGGCTGGCGGAGGTGTCGGACATCCGAGCCAGCGGCGGGGCGGTGCGCATCACCCTCACCGGCGACAACCGGAGCTTCGTCTCCCGGCTGGACATCCCCATTGTGAAGTCCGGCACCGAGAGCAGTACCTTCCCCACCGGCACCGGGCCCTACGCCTACAGCGGCGAGGGCGGCGCCCATCTGGCCAAAAACGCCTCCTGGTGGCAGGGGAAGTCCCTGCCCCTGGAGCGCATCGAGCTGACCGCCTGCAAGGATACGGACTCCGTGTCCTACGCCTTCTATGCCCGGGAGGTCCAGCTTCTGTTCTGCGACCTGACCGGGGCGGACGACTCCAGTGTATACGGAAGCGGCGACTATACCGACGCCGCCACCACCATTATGCAGTATCTGTGCCTGAACACCCGCCGGGCCCCCTTTGACGACCCCGCCGTCCGCCGGGCCGTGACCCTGGGCGTGGACCGGGCCAGCTGTGTCAGTGCCTATCTGCTGGGCCACGGTCTGGCGGCCCAGTTCCCGGTGTCCCCGGCCAGCGGCCTGTATCCCAAGGACCTGGAGGCCGCCTATTCCCAGGATGGCTATGCCTCCGCTCTGGAGGCGGCGGGGCTGAACACCGGCAAGACCCGGAGCCTGACCCTGCTGGTGAACCAGGAGAGCAGCTTCCGGGTGTCCACTGCCCAGACCATCGCGGCGGGGCTGTCCCGGTACGATCTGCAGGTCACCGTGCGCTCACTGCCCTATGATGAGTATGTCCAGGCCCTGGAGCAGGGGGACTTCGACCTGTGCCTGTGCCAGGTGAAGCTCACCGCCGACTGGGACCTGCGTCCCCTTCTGCAAAGCTATGCCGCCATGAACTACGGCGGCTTCACAGACCCCGAGACGGACGCCCTGCTGGCGGCCCTGTGCGCCGCCGAGGCCGGGGAGCGGTCCGCCGCCATGACGGCCCTGTGCGAAAAGCTCCTGGACCAGGCCCCCATGGTGCCGGTGTGCTTCAAGAGCTATTCCGTGCTCCTGCCCGCCGGTGCGGCGTCCTCCCCCATCACCCCCACCGCCTCCAACCCGTTTTACGGCATTTCCGATTGGAAGCTCAATATGAAATAAGCCCCCGAAAGAAGGAACACCTATGAAACAAACCCGCAATCTGGAGGACCTGCTCCGGCAGTACGATCTGCTGGCGGCCCCGGCGGCCCGGGACGCGGCCGTCACCGGTATCTGCAACGATTCCCGTCAGGCCCGGGACGGCGACCTCTTTATCTGCAAGGGCTACGGCTTCAAGCCGGAGTATCTGGCCATGGCCCGGCGGCAGGGAGCCGTCTGCGCCCTGGCGGAGACGGACTTTCCCGGGGTGGACATCCCCTGCATCCGGGTCACCGACGTCCGCAAGGCCCAGAGCCTGGCGGCCCGGTGGTTTTACGACAATCCCTCCGACGGCCTGACCCTTATCGGCGTCACCGGCACCAAGGGGAAAACCACCACCTCCTATATGATCCAGGCCGTCACCAACGCCCTGGCGGGCCGGACCATGGGCCTCAGCTCCTCCGCCGGACGCTACTGCGGCGGCCCGGACGTGGACACCCATCTGACCACGCCGGAGTCCCTGGACCTGCAGTGGCTGTTTGCCCAGGCCCGGGATCACGGCCTGCCGTATATGACCGCCGAGGTATCCAGCCAGGCGTATCAGGTGGAGCGGGTCTATGGCGAGCACTTCGACATCGGGGTGTTCCTGAACTTCAGTGAGGACCACATCTCCCCCAAGGAGCACGCCTCCATGGAGGAGTATCTGCAATGCAAGCTCCAACTGCTGGAAAACAGCGGCCGGGCCGTGATCTGCCGGGAGACGGCCCAGTTTGACCGGGTATATAACACCGCCCGGCGGTGCTGTCGGGCGGTCATGCTGGTGGGCATGGACCGAGACGACTGCGATCTGACCGTCCGACAGGTGGAGAAACTGACCCACGGCTTCCGCTTTTTCGTCCAGGAGCGGGGCAGCGAGGCCCTGCACCCCTATCACCTGGCCATGGACGGGGATTTCAACATCGAAAACGCCCTGGCCGCCATCGGCGTGGGGCGTCTGCTGGGGGCGGGACATGAGCAGATGGCCGCGGCCCTGGACGCTCTGGAGGTCCCCGGCCGCATGAACCGGTACGAGGGCGGCGGCGTCCACGTGCTGGTGGACTGCATGCACAACCGGGCCAGCTCCCAGGCCCTGCTGACGGACCTGAAGCGGGACTATCCCGGCGCGCCCATCACCGTGGTCACCGGCATTGCCGGGGGCCGCTCCCCCCAGCGGATCCAGGGCATGGGCGAGATGTGCGGCAAATACGCCGACCGGATCTTCTTCACCACCGATAACCCGGATTTCGACGATCCCGCCGACATCGCGGGCCGTCTGGCCCATGCGGCGGCCCAGGGCGGCGACGCCCGGGTCACCATCCAGTTAGACCGCACCCGGGCGGTGGAGCAGGCCATTCTGGAGGCCCCGGAGGGGGCGGTGATCGTCCTGGCCGGGAAGGGCAACGACGCCATCCAGCGGGTCCGGGGCGGATACGTCCACTATGACTCCGACCCGGTGGTGGCCCAACGCGCCCTGGCCCTGCGGGAAAAGCAGCGGACATGACCCGGTGTTATAAAAATGCGCCCCAGGGTAGCAGCGCATAAGACAGGTTTATAAGGTTTAGAGAGAACAGCGTGGCGG
>OLXN01000031.1_pt1 | contig 118807 bp, 91 predicted proteins | sample 1674021 | NCBI WGS metagenome assembly OLXN01 (sample SAMEA103958137, study PRJEB25191) | human gut metagenome | biome: human-associated habitat [ENVO:00009003]; feature: intestine environment [ENVO:2100002]; material: feces | place: Germany | collected 2013/2015
AATCAGCTGAAATGAAAACTTCTTAAAAGTGCTGAAGAAAAAGTTGCTTTTTACAACACGCGAACAAATCGAAGAGATCCAGGCGAGGCCCGGGAGAAAGGGACAGCAATCAAGGCCCTCTTGAAAGAGAAAGGCATTCCAGAGCACCAGTACTTCTGGTGGAAGCGGAAGTACGCCAGGGCAGAGGTTCCGGATGGGTTCCTGCCCATAGCTGGTGGCGGCCTGCCTGCCGGGATGGAAGCGACGGCAGCATTTGCCGCATCCCGCGGAAAAACGAAGGGTGTCCCGACCGGTGAGAACTGGATGAGCATTGAGCTCCGCACGGTTGCCGGCACGGACATGCGCATCCAGGGGGGCTGACGCCCGCGATGGTGTACACAATCCTCAAAAGTGTATAGGCCATGTTCAGTCTTGGAGACGGAGCGAAGTTCTGGCTTTACACGAAGCCGACGGACATGCGCAAGAACTTCAACATGCTGAGCGGGATAGTGAACAACGACATGCGTCAGAACCTGTACAGCGGGGATGTCTTCGTGTTCGTAAACGCTTCCAACAACATGATGAAGCTGCTGCGCTACGAGCCGGGCGGACTTGTGATCTATAACAAACGCCTTGACCACGGAAGGATGCATCTGGTGGAGCGGATACAGGAGGGTGACCCGACGATAACACCCTTTGAGTGGCGCCGTCTTGTGGACACCATTCAGGGAATAATCGATGATCCAAGACGCCGGCTGCAACGTCTGAAGGTCCTTCGGGACGTCCAGATGGAAGCATCCTTGAAGGAAGCAAAAAACATCTGAAAACCAGCAAAATAAGTTGAGGGAAAACGGCTTCAGACTTGCGTATGTGGCCGTTTTTTCGTACCTTTACATATGGAAAGAACGGGTTGAGAAATGACTGCCGAAGAACAGAAAAAGATGCAGGAACTTGAGGCCGAGAACGCGGCCCTCAAAGAGAGGTTGCTTGTCGCACAGCGCACCCTTGCGAAGTACGCGCAGATGCTCTTCGGCCAGAAGACGGAAAGGTGCCGCCTTCCCGAAAAGCCCGAGGAGCTCACCGGCAGCCTCTTTGAGCAGGAAATGGATCCGGCCGAGCAGGCCCGCCTGGACAGGGAGGCGGAAAAGGCTCTTGCGGAGCAGGGCAAACTCATTCATGTTGAGGCCCACGACCGCAAGGTCCGCAAGGCCATCGACACCAGCCGCCTGGAAGTGAGGGAGGAGCACCTCTATCCTGACCTGGACAACAAGGAGGACTATACGGAGATGGCTCCCGAAGTCACCGACAGCCTGGCGCTGGTTCCCCGTCAGATGTATATCCGCAGGATCATCCGCCACAAGTTCGTCCTCAAGAGTAATCTTCAGGTGGCGGACCCGGACCGGAAAGCCTTCCGGATAACGGCCCTGCCGCCCGCGCCGCTTCACAAGTGCATGGCGGACGCCACTCTGCTGGCGGACATCGTCATCAGCAAATACGTCTACCATCTGCCGTTCTATCGGGTGATGGAGACTTATAAGGAGTTGGGGGTCAGTATCAGCGCCTCGACCATCAACGACTGGTTCAAGGCGGTGGTCGGAAAGGTCAAACCCATATACGATCTGCTCCGGGCGCACGTCCTCGCCTGCGACTATGTTCAAGTGGACGAGAGCACATTGCCGGTAATAGACAATGAAAAGCACCGCGCGGTGAAGGGATATGTATGGAGTGTGGTGAACGTGATGACGGGAGACAGGTTCTTCTTCTATGAACATGGATCCAGGAGCACCCGCGTGGCCATGGGTCTGCTGAAGGACTTCACCGGAGCCATCCAGAGCGACGGCTACATCGTGTACGAACACTTCGAGGGGATGGAAGGGAAGAAGCTCCTGGGCTGCTGGGCCCACGCAAGGCGCAAGTTCTTCGAGGCCAAGGTGGAGAATGAGAAGCTGGCGCTTGAAGCCCTGTCCTACATCCGGCGGCTCTATGATGTGGAAGCAGAAGCGGATGCTCTTGACGCGGCAGACAACAAACCCGACCATGAGCGCAGGAAGGCCCTGCGGCAGGAAAAGGCTTATCCGGAAATCAAGAAGCTCGAGACGTGGATGGAGGCAAGCATCCTCAAGTGCCCTCCGAAGTCTCTGATGGAGGAGGCCATCTCCTACACCTATAAGATTCTTAAAAAACTGTCGCTCTACGTCACCGACGGCCGTTACAAGATAGACGACAATATGGTGGAGAACAGCATCAGGCCTCTGGCCATCGGGCGCAAGAACTATCTGTTCTGCGGTGACGACGACGCCGCACAGAGGGCAAGCCGTGGTCTACTCCCTGCTTGCCACCTGCAAGGCACACGGCGTTAATGAACGGGCGTGGCTTGAGGATGTCCTGCGCCGGATCCCGGAATACGAACAGGCAGGGAAAGACTACGCAGACCTTCTTCCCGCAAACTGGCGCGCCTTGTCCGCAAAGTAACTCGAACCAATATCACACTCCCATAAAAAGACTGCAACCGGCATCACACTGATGCAAGTTGCAGTCAAACTTTATCGACGCACGTACTTCCTCGAATGCTTACGGTTGAAGAAGTGAACGCTTACAATCAAGCGTACGCAGAGGGCGTTGGATAGGCTAAACGCAAAGCCCTCTGCTACAGTCTGTTAAAAAATGTTATATAGAAGGTGTCTGGACGACTACTCCATATCAAGAGTAAAACTGAAATTTGGATATTTCGGTCTTGGCCCGAATATGAAAGCATATGAATATAGGTTCTCTGCGTGAAGAACGTTCATGTCATATCCAGGCTTTGCATATTGAACAGCGTATCTGCCCTTATGGATAATGTAATGCTCCGGGAGGTTTAGAGACATTCCTACAATTCGGCCGACAACATCTCTGTAATTCAGCACCTTAGGTAGTATTATCCCATTTGCGTCTGTTACATTCTTGAAAGCACCATCTGAGCCCTCGCAGCCAAGAGCCTTAAAGAATTGTCCGATTGCGTCTTTATATTCTTTTGCTCGATTAATATCGCAAGTGTTTATGAATCTCCTAAATGCCTCAATAGATTCGAATTGATGGTTTGGATCGAGCCAGTTCCACCAGTCTAAAGCATTATCTCTGTATGGACTCAATGTTGAATATAGTGCGTCATCTGCTCGAAGTATTACCTGTCCAGCATTGGTGGTCATTGTCGCTCCATTTCCACCAGGAACTTGTACAGTATGATTTATTGAAAGGTCAGGAAGTTCAACATGAACTCCTTCTCTTGCCATCAAGGAAATCAGATAGTGAACTGTACCGAACGGATATTTATGGTAATAGTCACTTTGCATGTCTCCAACAAAAGTTCTTTGTCTATCAAGATTTGGATTAATCTTGGTTCCGTGGGCTACTATTTCATTATGATGATTCTTATCAAAAGCGATGATATGCTGCTCAATACATATTACATGGGGTCTGGCTACGAACAGGTCGATGTGTATAGGGGAATCAATATCGGTTATCTCTGGAATAAGCCACACCTTGTCACGGCTATCACTGAATCCAACGATTCTGCACCCATAGTATTTCTGCAATACCATTCCACAGAGGAATCCATCAATATCACTGTTAATGACAATATTCTTATTTGATTCGAATAATTCTCTTAGCATACTCGTATATTTCTAAGGTTATTTCTCTACACTAAAATTCCAGGATGAAAAAGGCTGCCCATAAGCCATTTTAACACCTTGACAAACGACGTCTGGATTAATCTTTTTGCACTTCTCCACGAAGCCGTTATTGAACTTCACCTGCATGTGTCCAACCATAACTCCGTCAAGATAGAAGGCAACATAGGATGTCTGATATTTCCCTACAGTCACGTCTCCGGCCCTTCTCATATCGATTGTTTGCGGTTTCGTTTTAAGTGTATATCCTGTATTTGTGTATGTGACAACCCAAAACTCGATAGGAGAATCGCTATGAAAGAGTGCACTAAGGAGAGACGTTTTGTTATGCACATTCTTCCAGTTCGATATGACAGCATCTCTTATCAGATCGATATACGCATCGGTTACGCGACTTGGTTTCCTCATCCTAAACCACTTTGAGACATCGCCGTATGTTGCAGTCATCTCATTAATGTAATCCTGAGTGTAATTAGGGAGTTTTGCTCTAAGTTCAGAAATCTGCGAATCCGTGATGAAATTCCTGCCGGTCACATTAAGTGTACACGTGTTGGCGTACTTTACAGATAGACCAATTTTTACCTGCTTTGAGGAATTGTCCTTTGTAATCAAAACAATGTCTGCTGGGCCAACTTCATCATTCTGCGTCTCAAAGGCGGCATCCACGTATTCCAGGCCTCGTTTATTTAGACTTGATAAGATGATATTGGTGTCCGTATAGGTAATGATGCTCTTAACCTTTGCTGCATCATACCTTGACTGAATTGCACTCATAACCTGCTTCTGCTCCGCAGGTTTATTCTCCAAAAGTTTATAAAATAGGGCTATTTCATACTCAACACCAGTATTGATGTTTGAGGTTATTTCGTTTAGTGTATTGTGATAGAGCATGGCTTATAATGGTTTTATTAGTTGAAATACCTGCATATCAAGACCATTAGCAATCTTTATCAAAGAGAGATATGATGGATTACGTTCACCTCTCTCAACCATGCCGATGTAATTACGGTCAAGTTGCGCTTTTTCCGCTACTTGTATCTGTGTAAGATTTTTAGCTTCTCGTTTTTCTCGGATAACTTGACCTAACTGGATTAATTCTGTTGTTTCCATAAATACCTACAATGAGTATCATTATAACGAATAAAGGCACCGCCAAAGCGATGCCTTTATAAATGAATATCCAATATTTAGATTATTAATCATCAATGTTATCAAAAAGGGTTAGACAATCGTCACCTTTACCGAATTGAACCTTGTAAGAGTACTTCTTCTGAATCTCTTTGTCTCCAAACATGTATTGAGCAAACAGTTTTACAAGGCCTACATTTATACTGTTACCGAACTGTTTGTATGCCTGAGCATTCTTTACATCGTACATGAATGTGTCTGGAAAACTTTGCAGCCTTGCGCATTCGCGAGGAGTGAGGAATCTCTTTCGCTTTCCAACAATAGAAGTCTGGGTAATTGCAACGAGTGCAGGAAAGTATGTCCCGGGTTTCACTCGAAGACCAGAAGGGCGTATCTGCATAATATGCTCCCAAAGATTAGGCTTCTTTGATTCTCCAGCCTGCCACTCCAGTTTCGCCTTTGATCCAAAGAAGAGCGGATTCTTCTGAGCTTTTGGTAACCACTTTGCAATGAATTCTTTATTCTGCGCCCATAATTCGCTGTTCTTCTTAATAAAGTTCTGCTGCCATTTAGGCAAGTTATCCCAATCCCCAATCATTGGATTGTCTTCCATCGCGCAGAGAGAATCTGCCCAAATTGGGAAGCCTGGAAGTTTATCACACTTAATGCCCTGGAGGAACTCATTCCAATTATCAATCCACTCAATCTGTTCTGGTTTCAAAAGATATCTGTCCAGATCCTCAATCTCTGAATCTTTCTGAAGGATTGAATCGATTGAACACTTTGGCATTCTCTCAGGATTGAAATAGAAAGGAGGAAGTTCAGAAATATCTTTTCGAACACACATGATGAATACTCTTTCCCTATGCTGAGGGACACCTATGTAATGCGGACTGAAAATTACAGGCTCATCAATAACGTTATACCCCGCTTCAACTATTGAATCGTGGATAACCCGCCAAGTATTACCGCCATCATGAGAAGCAAGATTGCGTACATTCTCCAAAAGCATATACTCTGGCTTGTGATACTTTGCGATTCTCATTATATCGAAGAATAGGGTTCCCTTTGTAGGATCAGCAAAACCGAGTCTCTTTCCTGCTTTTGAGAAAGCCTGGCATGGGAAACCACCACATAGAACATTATGAGCCGGAATGTCTTTAGCCTCTACCTTTGTAATATCACCATCAGGTTTAATGCCGTAATTTCTTTCATAGGTTTTGCGGCAATCTGCGTCTATGTCGCTCGCATAAACGCACTCTCCGCCTAAATCAGCCATAGCCTGATGAAAGCCTCCTATGCCGCAAAACAAGTCAATAAACTTGAAGTGTTCCATATATAATTTATATTATTTCTTGCTAATGAAGTACAAATATACGAAAAATAACTACAATAAGTATCATTTATCGGCGAAATTTCGTATATTTGAGTAGGTTTTTGAGAAATCAGGTTAGATTGCTCGATATTCAATCAACCAACTTAGGTTTGAATCATTAGTTCTTGATGATCAAAGACCCATTAAATATTTAAAGATTAACTGTTTAGTGTTATAGCAATGGTAGTTTATCTATTATACTCCGACTGGATGCATAATGGGGATAACGTGGCGAATGAGGTGATAGGAGTATATGACTGCCTCATTAAAGCACAACATTCCCTTGTTGAATGCATAAATACCGATTTGCAGTCGCACCCATATGATTATTTATGGGCTGACTGCTCTAACGATGTCTTGAATTACGATATCGCTTCTCTGGCGAATATGTTTTATGATGATCCCGAGTTTGCTTTCGATGCAATGTCAGTGCATCTATGGAATGGATCTAATGAAGATGATTCAGAGGATTACCAGCATTATACTATAGAAGAAAGAGAAGTATACTAATTCTGAGGTGCTGCAATCCATTTTAGCAGTTATCTCACAAGAATCTCCACGAGTTCATCGAGGCTTCCTGTTACAGCACTGAACAGCTTGTACATCAGTTCGGCCTCCTGCATCTCGGGGATGTAGGCAATGGTCCTGCAGCCACGGCCGGCAAACCAGCCGGCTTCGGTGTGGGCAGAGCGTCCGCATGGAAGCACAAGAACGCAAGTGTCGGCCCATTCCATGGCCTCAAGGTCGCTCTTGAACTGTTGCTCTGACCAATGGCCTTTCAGACCTTCTGCATATTGCTCCACGGTCCAATTCTGGAAGTTCGGATCTACGTCAGACCAATGAAATCCACCCTTACCATGAGGCGGATCGCGGAAGTCATAGACCTCATGTCCAGTTTTGCGGAGTTTGGTTACAACATCAGGATAGAAGGCGTTGCGCCAACTGCTTGCTACATATATTTTTGCCATATTCAATTCGTTGCTTCTTCAAAGATAATGAAATTCCACGAGTTATCAGCCGAAATTTCCGTATATTTGCCTATAAATCAAACATTAACGCAATGAACATCATGAAAGATAACACGTGCCACAACGACACTCAAGATATGATTCCATGCCCCTCTTGTGGATGCTATGCCTATTGGGATGGCAGCACATACTTCTGCGACCAATGCGGATGGAGTGGCGATGCCGATGAAGAATAATGAGATCAACAAAAAAGGGAAGGGTTTATCGCCCTTCCTTTGTTTTTTACTCCTCGGCTTCTTTCCAAGAAAGATGCTTCTCAAGTGATTCACGAGCATAGATTGGTCTCATGTGAACATCTGACTCAAATTCGCCTTCTGGCACCTCGGTATTCTGATATACTGTCAATCCAGGGGTACACTCTGCAAGTCGCAGCACCTGTTCAGGAGTGAAATGCATCTTTAACTCACTTGTCAAGACATCTACCATGTCGCAGAAATAACTTAGTATTTCACGCCTTCCATAACCGATATTTACCCAACTATCGTTTTCTGGCACTCTTTTAAGGTCAATGTGCCACATTTGACCGTTCTCGGAAAAGTCCAGGAACCATGTTTGATTTTCTCTTATCATAATGTCTCTCAATTTATTATGAAAGTAAAGCAATCAATTGTAGTGCCAGATGGGGATATATGTCAATATGTCATTGTCCACATAATATGGCATACGCCAATAAGGTGAGCTGCGGTCAGTATCCTTCACTTCGTTACGGCTACTCACCTTGCTTGGTCTATGATGCTCCAAGGCACCGGCAGAGCCGTCACCTTCGAGCAGATTAAATGAAAAACGGTATGAGAGACTGCAGCCTTTGCCGCCTCCGCTGCGCTCCATCGTCAAAGTCAGCAGACTCTTATGCTTACTTGCCCCCGACCCCGGAGGGGAGATAATCCGACAGGGCTACGTTGGTGGTATTCAAGCGTCAGTGCCACCGAATCCGCGCCATAACATAATCACATCGGAATTGTATAACTTGATGTCGGGGACCCCTTCCCGCCACAAGTTTTCGCTTCGCACACAATTCGGATTATGTTAAGGAGCTCCATCGGTGCGGTGCGAAGGACATCTCTCGCATCCCGCCCTGTCGGAGTCGGCCGGCAATAAAAGGGGTTCGCTGCGCTGGTCTCCGGCCTTCCGGCCGCTTGCTCGCCCCTGGACTTTCTGCGTGGTGTGCGAGCGGCAGTGCTTATCATCAATGTCTGCAGTGTTCGTGGGTCGTTGCATCAATCACGGCAGAAAGTCCGCCTTCGGCATTGCCGTCCTCCACGCCTTCGCTCTGTCCCTGCGGTCCGCCGCTCTCGGCTGGGTCGCCTCCGTCAGTGACTTCAAGGACTCCACTTCGCTGCCGCTTCGTTCCTTCCTTCAAGTCCCAGACTCCGTCTCCGCGGTAAGGCTTCGCCTTGTCTATAACCGGGCTTTGCCCGGACTCCCGTTCCACCGTTCTGCAAAGGAAATTTCCTTCGGCTGCGCCCCCGGAAAACTCCCCGTCTCTCGCATTAACGTCAGTGCATTTAAAAGCGGCACAGAGTGCTGCAGCGGTCAGCATCAGTGTGCTATCGCACACCGATGCCGCCCTTTTTTGCTCCAGCCATGAGTGCCTATAGCCCCTCATCGCTTCCGCGCCTTCTGTGGAGTAGTGAGAAAATAGTTCCTCCTTCTTGTCATTCCCCAAAAAGAAAAAAGGGCAGCAAAGGTAGCCCGCTCCGCGGTCGCTGTCAAGGTCAAGCCCTGCGGGTTTGCATCGGAAAAATCTTCTTTTTGGTCTGTCGCTGCGCTCCGTCCAAAAGAGTATTTTTCCTCGCAAAACCTTGACATCGCCCACTTAATTAATGAGAAAGGAGTTGTTTTTCAGGAAAAGTTCGGTGTCCTGACCCCGGAGCTGTAGCGCATGGTAGGCGTCATCATGGAGCACGGGGTGACGGAGGTGGGGATGGAGAGCACGAGCGTGTACTGGATGCCGGTGTGGAGGGTGATAGACCCCTATGTGGAGCAGAAGCTGGTGAACCCGTACTTCATCCGTCAGCTTCCGGGAAAGAAGAGCGACGTGAAGGACGCCGAGTGAATAGCGGCGTGCATCCTCAAAGGCCTGGTGCGCGGCAGCTATGTCCCGGAGGAACGCATCCAGCGGCTGCACCAGTACGACAGGCGCATCTTCGACCTCAACGACGACATCGTCCACAAGCTGACCAGGCTGGACGCCGCGCTCCAGCGGTGCAACATCTGCCTGAGCAACTATGTGTCCACCACGGACTGCAAGAACTACGGCGACGTGGTGGACGCGATAGCCTGCGGGGAGACATCCCCGGACGCGCTCTTGAGGTGCGTCCACGGCAGGATCGTCAACAGGCGCGGGGCAGACGTGATCCGCTCCGCGCTGACGGGCGTCGTCACTACTGTTGACGTGGATGTGATAAGGCAGCTTCGCGAGGAGATCGAGCTCGCAAGGAGGCACCGCGACGAGTGCCAGAGGATGATGGACGGACTCTGCTCGGAGTGGTTCCCCGAGCAATACGCGAACCTTCAGACCATACCGGGGGTGAAGGCGAGGTCGGCGACAGCGATAATCGCCGAACTGGGCACAGACATGTCATCGTTTGAAGATGCCGCCCACCTCGTCTCATGGGCAGGGCTGAGGCCGCGCAACGACGAGAGCGCCGGCAGGATAAAGGCGAGAGGGATCACGCACGGCAACAAGTACCTGAAGAAGACGCTGATCGAGTGCGCCTGGGGCGCGTCCAGGACAAGGGAATGCTTCTACTCGCGCTTCAGCCACCACCAGACGGTGGTCAGGAGAAAGAGCAGGATGAAGGTCCAGGTCGCCATCGCCAGGAAGATGCTGTCCGCGATCTGGTTCATTCTGCACGACGGGGTCGCCTACCGCGACTTCGAGGGGGATGCCAACGCCGCCTGACGGCGGCGACAGCATATACCGCACTCTGTAAGGTCATTATATTTGTGGTGGCTCGACCCCGACTTGCAAACTGGCTGATGCTCTGTGCGGCTTAGGACGCCCGTTTGAGACAACAAGCTCGAAGAGGAAATTTTAATATCTGTCTGACCCTCCGCTCGAACACAGCGGTGCGTGCGGCGTGTCCCAACGCAGGCGACTCACACAACGCACGAACAGTCTTGCAATTTTTAGAGGAAAGGTACAAACTTATTTGCAGATAGTATGCTTTTCGATGCAGAACAACTATTTTCCCACGCAGAACCTCTCAAAGATATTCCCAAGGACTTCGTCGGGGGTGACTTCGCCGAGGATGGAGGAGAGGTGGTGGAGGGCTTGGCGTAGGTCTTCGGAGAGGAGGTCGGGGGTTTGGGAGGTGGCTAGGGAGGATCTTACTTTCTCCAGGGATGCGGCGGCGCTCATCATGGACTGGTAGTGGCGTAGATTGGTCACTATTGTCTGGCCAGAATCCAAAGTGGCGGTCTTTTGGGAGTCTGAGAGGAGGGTGCGCAGTGTGTCAAGGCCGAAACCGGTTTTGGCGGAAATATATAACTTAGTCACCTTTTCGTCAGGCGATGAAACAGTATTGTTTAATAGGCTAACATTTATGTTGGAGCCTAAAACGTCCACTTTGTTCAGAAGGACTATCAGTTTTTGCGACTTTACGTCCAGGTTATTCACTATGTCAGAAATCGAATGTTCGTTTTCCTCTTCCGGGACGGTCACGTCCAGTAGAGCCAGGACGATTTCGGCCTCGCTCATCTTCTTGTAGGATCTGTAAATGCCTATTTTCTCGACTTCGTCCTGGGTGGTGCGCAGACCGGCGGTGTCGATAAAACGGAACAATATGCCATCGATGGTCATCGTCTCCTCCACGGTGTCGCGGGTGGTGCCGGCGATGTCGGAGACTATGGCGCGGTCATCACCTACCAGGGCGTTCAGAAGGGTGCTTTTGCCGGCGTTGACGGCTCCGACAATGGCGACCGGAACACCGTTGCGAAGGGCGTTGCCGTAGCGGAAGGAGTCTGTCAGCGAATGAATATGCCTGAGCGCGCCGTCCAGCAGGGCTGACAGTTCCCGGCGGCTGGCGAACTCGACATCTTCCTCGCTGAAATCCAGCTCCAGCTCCAATAGGGAGGTCATTTTCAGAAGTTCGTCGCGGAGGGTTTTCAGTTCTTTAGAGAAACCGCCCTTAAGCTGGCTGTAGGCGACCCTGTGGGCGGCGGCGTTCTGGGATGAGATCACGTCGGCAACGGCCTCGGCCTGTGCCAGATCCATCTTGCCGTTCACAAAGGCCCTTTGGGTGAACTCGCCTGGACCGGCCATGCGGGCTCCGGAGTCCACCAGGCGCTGAAGAAGCCTTTCGACAACGTACTTGGAGGAGTGGCAGGAGATCTCTACGGAGTCTTCGCCGGTGTAGGAGTGCGGTGACCTGAAGACGCTGACCAGGACAGTGTCCAGATCAGTGCCGTCCGCTTCAAGCGCTACTCCATATCGCAGCTTGTAACCTTCTGTTTCAGAAATGGTGGAGCCTTTGCAGGATACTACCTTATCGGCAATCCGGAAGGAGTCTTTTCCGCTCATGCGGATGATGGCTATGGCGCCGGTTCCGGGGACGGTGGCCGGGGCGCAGATGGTATCTTCGATGTTCAACATTGTTCCTGTCAATTATATTGCCGGTCACTTCGAGGCGACCCGGCGGCCAAAATAATCTCCCTTCGTCAAATTCGTCATCCGAAGGCACTATTTCGAGGCAACCGAGGCGGCCAAAATAATCTCCCTCGAATCCGCCGCCCGAAGGCATCTCTTCGAGTAAACCTCGGCAACCGAGGCAACCAAGGTAAAATCTCTCTTCGAGGCAACCTAGGCGACCTGCAAATTTATCAACATTCGCCAACATATTCAAGGATAAGGGTCGCGAATTTATATTCATTGAATATTTTGCCGCTTATTCCCATTTTTTTGCTTAAATTTGCAGTACAAACGAACTTCCAGATGCTTGGTGTGATTTCAATTCCTTTAAGCGGCAGTGCGTCCAAGGATGCACAGAGGGGATGTTCTTTTGATTATTCAGACTTTCACCGACCATTTCATCACTGTTTGAGATGGTCGTTTTTTCTTCCTGACCGTGAGAGGGGAGAGCGTGGGTGCACCTGGAAGACCGGCGGCACGGGGACGGCAAATGCCAGAAAGCCCTCCCGGAGCCGGCTGGAAAGATGGAACCAAATGGAAGCAAAGAGTTTAAGTTTACTATAAGTCAGATTTATTGGCAAGGAAATGAAACCAAGAAAAGGAGCGACATTAAAGTTGGAGAACGGGATCGAGTTCCGCGGATTCTCCTTTGGCTATGACGGGCCGTGCGACGGCGAGGTTGTCTTCTCGACGGCGATGGTAGGCTATCCGGAAAGTCTTACGGACCCTTCCTATTCAGGGCAGATTCTCTGCGTAACCTATCCTTTGATAGGTAATTACGGCGTACCACAGGAAGGAGCGGATGAACTGGGAATCTCAAAGAATTTCGAATCGGAACAGATCTGGGTGAGGGGAGTCGTCATAAGCGACTATTCCTTCGACTACAGCCACTGGGATGCGGTCAAGAGCCTCGACGAGTGGCTGAAAGAGCAGAAGATTCCTGGAATATTCGGGATCGACACCCGCGCCGTCACGCAACTTCTGCGCGAGAAGGGCTCGATGCTCGGAATGATCGTTCCGGACGGCGTGGAGAAGGATTTCCCGATCGACGACCCGAACCTCGCCAACCAGATCGCCATCGTCAGCTGCAAGGATGTGATTGAATATGGCAGCGGCTCCAAGACAGTCGTGATGGTTGACTGTGGCGTGAAGCACAACATCCTCAGGTGCTTCATGGAAAGGGGAGTGAAAGTCATCAGGGTGCCTTGGGACTACGATTTCAACAAGCTCGACTACGACGGGCTGTTCATCTCCAACGGGCCTGGCAACCCGCAGTTCTGCAACGTCACGGTCACCAACCTTCGCAAGGCGATGGAAGGGGACAAGCCGATTTTCGGAATATGCATGGGCAACCAGCTGCTCGCCAGGGCCGGAGGTGCCAACACCTATAAATTGAAATATGGCCACCGCAGCCACAACCAGCCTGTCCGCATGGTCGGCACCAACCGCTGCTTCATCACCTCGCAGAACCACGGATTCGCAGTTGACGACAAGACCCTCGGAGCCGACTGGGAACCTTGGTTTGTGAATATGAACGACGGCACCAACGAAGGCATCCGCCACAAGACCAAGCCTTTCTGCTCGGTGCAGTTCCATCCGGAGGCCTCCAGCGGCCCGACCGACACGAACTTCCTGTTTGACGAGTTTATCAGCAAATTGTAACTTTCGAATAAAGAAGAATTTATGAAAAACACGAATATAAAGAAGGTTTTGATCCTCGGATCAGGCGCACTCAAGATCGGTCAGGCGGGAGAGTTTGACTATTCCGGCTCACAGGCCCTCAAGGCCCTACGTGAGGAAGGCATCGAGACCGTCCTCATCAACCCGAACATCGCCACCGTGCAGACTTCGGAAGGCGTGGCCGACAAGATCTACTTCCTGCCGGTAACCCCGTTCTTTGTCGAGAAGGTCATCGCCAAGGAGCAGCCTCAGGGCATTCTCCTCTCGTTCGGTGGTCAGACCGCCCTTAACTGCGGCGTGGAGCTGTACGAGAACGGCATCCTTGACAAGTACAAAGTTCAGGTGCTTGGGACTCCTGTCCAGGCGATCATGGACACGGAGGACCGTGACCTCTTCATAAAAAAACTGGACGAGATCGGTGTGAAGACCATCAAGTCACACCCTGCCTCCAACATAGAGGAGGCCCGCAAAGCCGCCCACGAGCTCGGATTCCCACTCATCGTGCGCGCCGCCTACGCCCTCGGCGGACTCGGCTCAGGCTTCTGCGACAACGATGAGCAGCTCGACGAACTCTGCGAAAAAGCCTTCTCTTTCTCCCCGCAAGTACTTGTCGAAAAGTCACTTAAAGGCTGGAAGGAGATTGAATATGAAGTTGTCCGCGACCGTTATGACAACTGTATCACGGTCTGCAATATGGAAAACTTCGACCCGCTCGGAATCCACACCGGAGAGAGCATCGTCGTGGCTCCGTCCCAGACCCTGTCCAACAACGACTACTATTTCCTGCGCGAACTTTCCATCAAGATCGTCCGCCACATCGGAATAGTTGGCGAGTGCAACGTGCAATACGCCTACGACCCTGACGCTATGGACTACCGCGTCATCGAGGTGAACGCCCGCCTGAGCCGCTCATCGGCCCTGGCCTCCAAAGCAACTGGCTATCCACTCGCATTCGTGGCCGCGAAACTCGGCCTGGGTTACGGTCTGTTCGACCTTAAGAACTCTGTCACAAAGACAACTCCGGCATTCTTCGAGCCGGCTCTTGACTACATCGTCTGCAAGATTCCTCGTTGGGACCTTAGCAAATTCCACGGCGTTTCACGCAAAATCGGCTCCTCGATGAAATCCGTCGGCGAGGTTATGGCCATCGGCCGCAGCTTCGAGGAGGCCATCCAGAAAGGACTCCGAATGATCGGTCAGGGAGCGCACGGATTCGTCGGCAACAAGGAGTTCCAGGTCGCCGACTTGGAGGAGGCTCTCCGGGAGCCGACCGACAAACGCGTCTTCGTGATCTCCAAGGCTATGCGCGCCGGCTACACGGTAGATCAGATCCACGACCTCACCAAGATCGACAAATGGTTCCTCAATAAGCTGGAGAACATCGTGAAGACCTACGAGGACATGAACTCCTACGACACTCTTGAGGACATGCCGGTGGAACTCCTGCGCCTTGCCAAGCAGGAGGGCTTCTCCGATTTTCAGATCCAGAGAGCCATCTGGAAGGACAAAGGAACCTCGACAGCCAACATGGATGTTGTCCGTGAACATCGAAAATCACACGGCATCGTCCCTGTCGTGAAGCAGATAGACACCCTCGCCGCCGAATTCCCGGCACAGACGAACTACCTCTACCTGACCTACAACGGCACGAAGAGTGACATTGAATATGAGCGTGACGGCAAGTCGGTGATTGTCCTCGGTTCGGGAGCCTACAGGATCGGTTCGTCCGTGGAATTCGACTGGTGTTCCGTAACCTGCCTCCAGACCATCCAGAAGCAGGGCTACAGGGGAGTGCTGATCAACTACAACCCGGAGACGGTCTCCACCGACTACGACATGTGCGACAGGCTCTATTTCGACGAGCTCACCTTCGAGAGGGTGATGGACATCATCGACCTTGAGACCCCGCACGGTGTCGTTGTCTCCGTGGGCGGCCAGATCCCTAACAATCTCGCCCTCAAGCTTCACAAGCACAACGTTCCGATTCTTGGCACCTCAGCCGAGGACATCGACAAGGCCGAGGACCGCCACAAATTCTCCAGCATCGTGGACAACCTCGGGGTTGACCAGCCGGAATGGAGCGAGCTCACGACCATCGACGAGGTGGACAATTTCATCAGGAAGGTTGGCTTCCCTGTGCTGGTTAGACCTTCGTACGTGCTTTCCGGAGCCGCTATGAATGTCTGCCACGACGAGGAGAAGCTCCGTCACTTCCTGAGCCTGGCGGCGGAAGTCTCCCAGGAGCATCCTGTCGTGATCAGCAAATTCTACACCCGCAGCAAGGAGATAGAGTTCGACGCGGTGGCCGACAATGGAGAGATCCTTGCCTACGCCATCTCGGAGCACATTGAATATGCCGGTGTCCATTCCGGAGACGCCACGATCCAGTTCCCTCCGCAGAAGCTTTACGTGGAGACCGTCCGCAGGATCAAGAAGATCGCCCGCGCGATTGCCGGCGCGCTCAGCATCTCCGGTCCGTTCAACATCCAGTTCCTAGCCAGAGAGAACGCCATCAAGGTCATCGAGTGTAACCTTCGCGCTTCCAGAAGCTTCCCGTTCGTGTCCAAGGTTCTGAAGATCGATTTCATCGAGCTTGCCACCAAGGTCATGCTGGGACTTCATCCAGCCGCCCCACAAAAGAGCGCCTTCGATCTGGACTATGTAGGTGTCAAGTCCTCACAGTTCTCCTTCGCGAGGCTTGAGGAGGCTGACCCGATGCTCGGCGTGGACATGTCCTCGACCGGTGAGGTAGGCTGCCTTGGCGATGACTTGAACGAGGCTCTGCTCAAGTCCGTCCTGTCTGTCGGACAGAGGATACCGGAAAGGAGGATCCTTCTTTCGACCGGTGATCCTCTCCAGAAGGCGGACATGCTGGGAGCCTGCCGTCTTTTGGTCGATAAAGGCTATGAGCTTTATGCTACCGGAGGCACCTACAAGTACCTTGTGGAGAACAGTGTTCCTGCCACGAAGGTTCTCTGGCCAAGCGAATGTGACAACCCTAACTTCAAGGGAAGGTTTAAGCCGGCACTGGAAATGATTCAGAACAAAGAGATTGACATGGTGATCAACATTCCGAAAAACTTCTCCGAGCTGGAGTTGTCGAACGGCTACCAGATCAGAAGAGCGGCCATCGACTTCAACGTCACCCTCTTCACCAACGCCCGTCTCGCCACCGCCTTCATCCGCGCCTTCTGCTCCACCAGCGTGAACGACATCCACATCAAGTCCTGGGATCAGTATTGATTCATGTTTGATTCATGTTTTGATTCTACAGAATGGCAGTCGCCTCCGGCGATCCTCCCCGCAAATGCGGGTCCCCTTCCTCTTCGGGAGCCAAAGTCGCCGGAGGCGACTGCCATTCTGTAGGATAGGTGCATTACTTTTAGCGGAATGTTTGGTGCGGCAGACTATGGCCGCCCGTGGCCATATGAACGGGTGGCCCGCCGTAGGCGGGACGGGATGGAGCGCGCAGCGCGGAAGTCTGCCGCATCAAATATTCCGCTATGGAAACAATTCAAAAAAACAAAAGGCGACTGAAGATATTCAATCGCCTTTATTCATATATTCCTTAATCTATTAGAACGAGTCGTAGAATTTGGCGTCACGAGGGGTGACCTTGTTCATGTTCTCAAGAAGCATGTCATTGGTCTTGTACTCGTCCATCAGCTGAAGCATGAAATTCATCGCTTCGGTAGGATTCATGTCAGCGAGCAGCTTGCGCAGGATCCAGATCCTGTTGGCCGCCTCACGGCTGTAAAGGAGATCGTCACGGCGGGTGCTGGAAAGAACCACGTTCACGGCAGGGAAGATACGCCTGTTGGCCAAGGTCCTGTCAAGCTGAAGCTCCATGTTGCCGGTGCCTTTGAACTCCTCGAAGATGACATCATCCATCTTGGAGCCGGTCTCCGTCAACGCCGTGGCAAGAATCGTCAGCGAGCCGCCACCCTCGATGTTACGCGCCGCACCGAAGAAACGCTTAGGCTTCTGGAGCGCGTTAGCGTCCACACCACCGGTCAGAACCTTGCCGGAAGCCGGCTGCACGGTGTTGTACGCACGGGCCAGACGAGTGATCGAGTCAAGAAGGATCACAACATCGTGACCGCACTCCACCAGTCTGCGAGCCTTCTCCAGAACCATATTCGCAACCTTCACGTGCCTTTCCGCCGGCTCGTCGAAAGTCGAGGCCACAACCTCGGCCTTCACGCTGCGGCTCATGTCCGTCACCTCCTCAGGACGCTCGTCAATCAGAAGCACGATCTCGTAGACCTCAGGATGATTGTCCGCGATGGCGTTGGCTATGGACTTCAGGAGCATGGTCTTACCGGTCTTCGGCTGTGACACGATCAGACCGCGCTGACCCTTGCCTATAGGAGTGAACATGTCCACGATACGGCAGGACGGGTCACTCTGGTGACCATGACCGAGAAGGTTGAACTTCTCCTCCGGGAACAGCGGAGTAAGGAAATCGAACGGAACCCTGTCACGGATGTAGTCCGGAGTGCGACCGTTGATGAAGTTGATCTTCACGAGAGGGAAGTACTTGTCACCCTCCTTAGGAGGACGGATCTCACCTGTCACGGTGTCGCCTGACTTAAGGGCGTTGTTCTTTATCTGGCTCTGGCTAACATAGATGTCATCCGGAGAGTTCAGGTAGTTGTAGTCGGAAGAGCGGAGGAAACCATAGCCGTCAGGCATGATCTCGAGAACACCCGTCGCCTCGACCGTACCCTCGAACTCAATCTCGGGAGTCCTTGCCCTCTGATTAGGATTCTGGAAATTCTGCGGCTTCTGCTGGGTGTTCGGATTCTGACCCTGGAACTTATTCTTCTGTTTCTTGCGGTTCACATCAGTCTGGGCCGCCGGATCATCCTTCAGATCATCGAACAACTGATGGATGAACTCCTTGCCATTCACAGGCTTGTCGGAAGCCTCGTCAGCCGCGGCTTCGGGAGAGACAACCTGTCCTTCCACGGCAGCGCCCTCAGCCGGAACCTGCTCCGCGATTTTTTCCTCAGCCTTCGCCTTGACAGCCACATTCTTCTCGGCAGCCTTGTCCTGCTCCGGGGTCTCGGCAGCGGACTTCGGCTTGCGCCCGCGCTTCTTAGGAGCCGGCTTGGCCTCCTGTTCCTGAACAGGATTCTCCTCTTTCACTACCTCCTTGCGCTCCGGCCTGACCTCTTTCTCCTTCTTGGCCGGAGCCTGTTTCTCCTCGGCCTTCTTCTCTTCCTTGACAGCCGGTTTGGCCTGCTCCGGAAGATTGCTCTTGCGCGGCCTGCCACGCTTGCCCTTAGGTTTCTCTATCGGTTCCTGCGAAGCGGCAGTAGCCTGGGCATCCAATATCGCATAAGACAGATTCTCGTCTGTCAATTTCTTAATGTTCTTGATCTGAAGCCCCTCTGCTATCGTTTCAAGTTGCTCTCTACCCATCTGAGAGAGTTCAAATAATTTGTAAGGCATAAAATTAAAATGATTCCGGACATACGTTCCGGACTGTTTTTCAGAAATGTTTGTGGATAAAGCCATTAGGCGGTACCTAATTTTCGGCACACAAATATAGGGGTTTTATTGTAATAATCCAAACTATTTGTCCCAATAACTCGTGCTTTTCTTAAACCTGAGCAGATCGGCAAGCGCCGCCGCGTTCGCCGAGATCAGGAATGAATATGACTGGTACATTCCCGAAGGCACCCAGGACACCGAGATGTTGAAACAATGCAGGTCGTATCTGAAAGAGAACTGCGTGGTGGTCATCTTCATGGCCGTGAAATCCCAGCCGGACTGAGCCTGGACAGACATTTTAGGAGTCAGCTGAATGTTTCCCTGGACACCGAGCGTCTGCGTGTAGTTGTCCTTTTTCCGGAGCTGGTCATTGATGAACTCGTAGGTGCGGTTCATCGAGAAGTTATAGTTGAAGTTGACGCTCCACGGCACGTTAGGGTTGGTGTAGTACAGCCAGCCTCCGGGAATATATTCACCGGTGATCGGGTGGTAGTATATTCTTCTGTAATAGTCCGCAGCGTTGCCGGAATCGCCGCCGCCGCTCTTCGAGCCGTCGTTGCCCTTGACGGTTCCTTTGCCAGACAATGAATATGACAGCGAACCGCTCACGTTGGTCAGCCTGAGAGGGACGCCGGTCTCCAAGATGTTGTACCTGTTGATCCTCTTTCCCTTCCCGTCAATCGCGTAAGGATCGAAGTTCATGTTGCCGTTGATTCCAAGCTTGCCGAAGACGGAGGTGGACATCGAGACTCCCACGTTATTCATCTTCAATGAGTCAGCAAGGAAATTGTAGCCCGTGGTGAGATTCAGCTGGTCGAGGATCTTCACCTTCTTTGTCCCGGTGCCGGTCGTGTCTTTCATGTCCCTGACCTTGGCCTCAAGGTTGTTGCCGATCGAGAGGCTCATGGTCGCGGACTTTCCCTTTCCAGGCGCGGAGTTGATCTGCCCCTGGTAGATGTTGTAGTCGTATGACTTCTGGACTCCGAGAGTGTCCACATAGTTGAGCGTACGCCATCCGTTGAACGCCTTGCCTTTCTCCGGACTGAAGCTCATGCTGACACTCGGTGAGATCACGTGCCTTACGGCCTGTACCTTGTGGAACTTGCCGAAATCATACATACCGTACAGCCGGGTGCTCATCGAGACTGATCCGGAATAGTTGTGTGTGGTCCCGAAATGGCCGAACTGCTTTCCCATCTCCATCTTCACGCTGTTGGTCTCGCGGTCGAAATAGGCCTCGCTCTTGCGGAAGAACCAGTTCATGCCGTAGCTCACGCTCGGAGCGACATTAAGGTACTTCAAAAGGGTGAAATCCGGAAGCTTGATGGAGAAGTTGTGGGTCATGCCGTTCTGGAACTTGTCCAGGAAACCAGGCTCGCCGAACTCCGACGCCTTGAAATTGATCTTGTTCTGCAGGGACGTGTTGTAGCCCAGCGCGAATTTCTCGTAGATGCGTTCCTTGCCGACCCTGTTCTTTATCTTGAACGGGTAGAAAGTCGACACCGAGAAAGTAATGTTAGGAAGCGTGAATGAATATGAGCTGTCCCTTGAGTTCTGGCTATGCAGCGCGTTCACCGAAAGGTTGAACTTGCCGTTCCAGTTCTTTGAATACGAGATGGATGAGGAGATCTGGTTTTGGAGCGCCTCTGACACGGAATGCGAGTTGTAGCGGCTGTTGGACGGGCTGGAAAAGTTCACCGAGGCGGAGAACGATGTCCCGGGATGTGCCTTGGAATCCTGCGAGTGAGACCATCTCACACCGAAGTTCTTGCTCTGGAAGAAGTCCGTGCTGCCTTTCTCGCCGGTCTGGTCGACCGAGTAGTTGATGGCCAGGTTGCCGTTGAACTTGTACTTGACCATGTACCTTGAGTTAAGGTTGGCCGCCCAGGAACCCAATGTGTAGTAGTCGCCGGTAAGGGACATGTCGAAGTAGTCGCCGAGAACGAAGTACATTCCCGCGTCCCGGAGATAGAAACCACGGGCGTTCTCCTCTCCGAAGGATGGCATGAGAAGTCCCGTCGCCCTGTCCGGACGCTTCGGGATGAATCCGAACGGGATGCCGATCGGAAGGTCAACATCCTCGACCACAAGATGCGCCGGGCCGAAGACCGTCTTCTGGGAAGGCTTTGTCACCACCTTGGCGGAGGACAGTTTAAGATAGTAGTGGGGATGCTCAAGATCGCAGACAGTGTACTTTCCCTTGGTGATGTTGATGGATCTGTCCGGCATCATCTTGATGTTCTTTCCGTGAAGTATGCCGTCATCCTCTCTGGTGATCATGTTGGTGATCCTGGCCTTTCTCGTGTTGAAATTGTAGCGGATCTCCTCCATGCTGAAAGTCTGCTTGCCCTGCGTCATCTCCGGCTGCCCCTTCCACTCGCGGGAAAGGCTGTCGTAAGTACCTCTGGCATAAACCGTCCCCGTGGCCATGTCATATTCCATGTAGTCTGCCTTCAGCTTGATGTTCTCATAGGAGACTTCAACCTCGCCCCAGTAGTACATCTTGCGCTGGCCGTTGGAGAAATCCTGCCGGATGGAATCCTTCGCTCCCGAGAAAGCCGGCCTGGTGAGCGAACTCTTCTCCAGAAGCGACAGTGAGTCAGCCCTTGAGGTGGAGTCCGCCCTTCTAAGGGAATCACGTCTGAACGCCGTAGAATCGAGGCCGGTCCTCAAGGTGTCGATGCCCTCCGGCCTTTGCGGACTAATGGCGGTGTCGATGACCACAGCCTCCTCGGACTGCGACACGTCATGAGACACAGCAGCCTTGGCAAGGTTCCTGTTCCTCCTCACATCCTGGCCGAACATCGTCAGACCTGTCAGCGCCACAAGCGCCGAAACGAGAATAATATTATATGTATGCTTCTTGAATTGCAATTATTTTCTAAATTTGCAAAAGACAAATATACTACAATATTTTGGATTTATATCGCAATTTTCTTGCCGTAATGCTGACGGCGATCTCCATTTCCTCGACCGGATTCACTGCTTCGGCACAGAAACCGGCCCCGACCATCAAGTTGTCAACCGTTGTCATCGACCCGGGACATGGCGGCAAGGACGCCGGATGTGTCAGCCCCAGCGGGAAAACGAAGGAAAAGACGGTTGTCCTGGACATCGGCAAGAGGCTTGCGGCCAAGATAACCGCCGGCTATCCGGACATGAAAGTCATCATGACAAGGGATGACGACACTTTCGTCACTCTCCAGGGAAGGGCGGACATCGCCAACAGGAACGACGCCAATCTCTTCATCTCCATCCACGTGAACTCCGTGGACGGCAAGAGGAACGGTCCTAACGGCTACTCGATCCACATCCTCGGCCAGTACACGAGCAAGAACAAGGATCTGTACGCCGGCAACATGGACGTGGTGAGGCGCGAGAACTCCGTGATCAAGCTGGAGGACGACTACACCACACGCTACGAAGGCTTCGACCCCAACGATCCCGAATCCTACATATTCATGAACCTGATGCAGAACGCCTACCTTGAGCAGAGTTTCCGCTTCGCGCAGGAGGTGGACAGGAAGATGAAAGGCGGCGCCATCCGGCACAGCCGGGGAATATCCCAGGATCCCTTCTACGTCCTGTGGAGGACCGCCATGCCTTCCGTACTTGTCGAGTGCGGTTTCATGTCCAATTCCTCCGACCGGGAAGCGCTGATCACGGAGAAGGGGAGGGAGCGCATCGCGTCCGACCTTTACGCCGCATTCAGGAAGTACAAGAAGGAATATGACGGCTCGGAGGCCGTGAGCGTTCCGGAGGAAGAGACCGCGAGTGCCGCGGACAAACCGGAAGCGAAGGACTCCGTCCAGGCTGAGACACCTGCCGTGGACAAGTCAAGCGGACCTGCAGGCGATGAGCATCCGGTGTTCTACGGAACGCAGGTCCTTGTCTCGTCCAAGGCAATGACCGGAAAGGATCCATTCTTTAAAGGGTATGACGTGAAAGTTGTGAAGGCCGGCCGGCTTTTCAAGTACATCATCGGCTGCTCCGCTGATCTTGACACGGCCAAGGAACTGAGCCGGAAGATAAGGCGCGATTTCAAGGATTCCTTCCTTGTGAAAGTAGAGAACGAAACCACCGAGATTGTCAGATAAACGGTGGTTCGCGCTAATACTCATCGACTTAAAATTCACCTATGACTATTGTTGAATAATTCTAAATTATAACTTGCCTTGATATGAGCGGATTAAGAAAATTCGTGGTTGTAAAATATTGAGTATCTGTGTATTAAATTATTTAATTATTTTTTCGCTTTCGGTATATACGGAAAATAAAAATCAAAAACAATACAAAAAAAGATTTTTTATTAAATATTTTTCCCCCACCTTTGCACAACGAAAAATGAGGGATCAATTACCAGTTTTCACGTAAATTTTTCATTTAAAGCAATGGTTGAATTGGATAGACATATTTCTGTCTGGAACGAGTGTCTGCGCATATTCGAACAGAACGTCGAGCCTAAGCAGTTCGAGGTCTGGTTCAAGACAATCGTCCCGGTTTCTCTGGAAGAGTCGACACTGACTGTTGAAGTGCCGACCGACTTCTTCAGAAGCTATCTTGAGGACGCCTTCCTTCCTATAATAAAGATGACGTTGAGAAGGGTGATCGGCCCCGAGGCTAGACTTCTCTACAAGATTCACCCGGTGCAGAAGGAGCGCGCGATGGTCTTCACCGCCGCGCACGGCAACGTGCCGGAGAACAAGCCTGTCTCGATCAACACTTTCCAGCCGTCCGGCAATCCGAGCCCGTTTGTGTTTCCGGGCATCAAGAAGCTGAAGATCAATCCAAGGCTGAATCCTGTCTACTGTTTCGACAATCTCATCAAGGGTGAGTGCAACAAGATGGGCTACAACGCCGGGATCAGCATCTCGGACAAGCCCGGCAAGACCCCGTTCAATCCTTTGTTCATTTTCGGAGGCCCCGGCCTGGGGAAGACCCATCTGGCCCAGGCGATCGGCATTGCCATCCACGAGGCCTACCCGGATCTTGTCGTCCTCTATGTGACCGGCAACGAATTCAGGACGCAGTACGTCAATGCCGTGAACGTCCAGAACAAGCTTACCGATTTCATGGCTTTCTACATGAGGATCGACGTGCTTATCATGGATGACATCCAGGAACTCATCGGGCCGGCCTCCCAGAACGCGTTCTTCAACATATTCAATCACCTCCACCAGTCCGGCAAGCAGCTGGTCTTCACATCCGACAGAGCCCCGGTGGATCTGATGAACTTCGAGGAGAGGCTTTTGTCGCGGTTCAAGTGGGGACTCTCCATCGAGCTCTCCAAGCCTGATCACGACACGAGGCTGGCCATGCTTAAGTCAAGGTGCGTCCGGGAGGGCGTCACTGTAAGCGACGATGTCCTTGATCTGCTGGCCAACAAGGTCAGGTCCAATTTCCGCGAGCTTGAAGGAGCGCTTATCTCCCTGATAGCCAATGCGACGCTTTGCCACGAGGAAGTCACGAAGGAACTTGCTGAGCAGGTAACCGGCAACATCGTGGGCGAAGACAAGAACGAACTCACCATCGACAAGGTGCAGGAGGTGGTCTGCGAGTATTTCAATATAACACGGGAAACGCTGATTTCCAAATCCAGGAAGAGGCAGATCGTGCAGGCGAGGCAGATCGCCATGTTCATGAGCAGAAATCACATCGGAGGATGCTCTCTGTCCACGATTGGTATGGAACTTGGAGGCAAAGACCACGCCACTGTGCTTCATGCATGCGCCACGGTGTCCGACCTGATGTCCACGGACAAGACGTTCAGACAGTATGTGACTGACATCGAGAGGATGCTGGTGCCGGTGACGAGATAATAACAGCAACCAGATGTATTCAGAAAAAGTTCTCTCCATTTTCAAGGAGATCACCCGGATCCCGAGGGAATCCGGTCACGAAGAGCCTATGACAGCCTTTCTTCAGCGTTTTGCGGAGGAGAGGCATTTTGAGTGTAAAACCGACAAGACAAACAATGTCTGCATTGTCAAGGAAGCGAGCAAAGGCAAGGAGAATGTGCCTACACTCGTTCTCCAGGGACATCAGGACATGGTCTGCGAGAAAAGAAGCGGCGTGAGGCACGACTTCCTCAAGGATCCTATCGAATATGTAATCGAGGACGGCTGGATGATAGCCAAGGACACGACACTCGGAGCGGACGACGGCATCGGCGTCGCCGCGATGCTCGCCCTTCTTGACAGCGACCTTCCTATGGGTAGGATCGAGTGTGTGTTCACGATCTCGGAGGAGACCGGCATGGACGGGGCCTTCGGGATGGAGCCTGGATTCTTCACCGGCAGGACTCTCATCAACCTGGACTCCGAGGACGAGGGACAGATGTTCATCGGGTGCGCCGGCGGACTTGACACCACGGCGACATTCCACTACACCCAGGAGGACATAAAGGAAGGCTACAAGCCTGTAAGACTGGAGATCGGCGGTGCGATCGGCGGCCACAGCGGCGACGACATCAACAAGGGCAGGGTCAACACCATTCAGCAGATGGCGCGATTCCTCTACTCCGAGTCAGAGTACGGTCTTCAGCTGATCCTGGTCAAGGGAGGCAACAAGCCGAACGCGATCGCCAGGGAGTGCGAGGCGATCATCGCCGTTCCGGATGTGGATGCCACCATCAAGAGACTCAACGGGTTCGGCAATGATCTCAGGAATGAATATCTCAAGACGGATCCTGATGTCACGGTCAGTGGCGAGCCTTATCGATGCACCGAGAAACCGGTTGAGGGCGATGTCGCCAGGAAGCTGATAATGGCTTTGTTCGCCTGTCCGCACGGCGTGGAGACGATGAGCCAGGACATCCCGGGCCTTGTCGAGACCTCGACCAATCTGGCTGCTGTCAGAATGCACAGGCAGGGCGTGATAGAGGTGATCACGAGCCAGCGCAGCTCGACATCGTCCGCCCGCAGGATGATGGCCGCCAAGGTGGAGGCCAGTTTCGCGCTGGCAGGGGCCGACGTTGTCCACAGCGGTGAATATCCCGGCTGGAAACCTAATCTTGACTCCCACATCCTGCGCGTGTGCGTGGATTCCTACAAGAAGCTTTTCGGCCACGAGCCGGAGGTCAAGGCGATCCACGCCGGACTTGAGTGCGGACTGTTCGGCGAGAAGTTCGGAGACCTGGACATGATCTCCTTCGGCCCGACGCTCCGCTTTGTCCACGCCCCGGGCGAGAAACTGGACCTCGCCTCTCTCGAGAAGTTCACCGAGCATCTCATTGATGTGGTCACCACATTTGAATAGTCATGGTAAGAATAGCACCTTCAATACTTTCCGGCAATTTTCTGAACCTTGAGCCGGACATCAGAATGGTCAACAAGAACGCCGACCTGATCCACATAGACGTGATGGACGGCTCGTTTGTTCCGAACATCTCTTTCGGATTCCCGGTCGTGGAGGCGATCGCGAAGGCCGTGACCGTGCCGATGGATGTCCATCTGATGATCGTCAATCCCGACAAGTACGTGGGAAGGTTCGCGAAGACAGGCGCGGAGATGATCAGTTTCCATCTTGAGGCCGCCGACCAGGCGGGCAAGGATCCCAGGGACATCATCGCCCAAATCAAGTCATTCGGAGTCAAGGCCGGTCTTGTGATCAACCCGGACATTCCGGTGGAAAGACTTTTCCCTTACATCGACGATGTGGACTTTTTCCTGATAATGTCAGTGTTCGCAGGCTTCGGCGGGCAGAAATTCATCCCGGAATCGATTGACAGGATCAAGACCCTGAAAGCGGAGATGGACAGAAGGGGAGTAGTGAAGGACATCGAGGTGGACGGAGGCGTGTCCGCCTCCAACGCCCACATCCTGGCCGAGGCCGGTGCCACGATACTCGTCGCCGGCAGTTCCGTGTTCAAGGCGGAATCCCCTGCAAAAGCTATTAACGAGCTTCGTTAGATAACATAACTTATTTCCTTGAAGGCAAACTCCATACGTTCGCCTTTTTCTGTTTCCGTAAGTAGGAGTCCAGAGTCTGTCACACCGATGATTCTGGCCTTTATCGGCTGGCCGGTCGCGCAGATGACATATTCATTGAACACACCGAAGCGGAAAAGTCTGCTGACATATTCATCATAGTTGTCCGGCGCGGCCATTCTTTTCCTGACGCACTCGCACAGTTTCTCCAGTTCCCGCCGCAGAGCATATTCCTTTCCGGTCAGGATCGTCATCGAGACCGGGTTCACCAGTTGGGGAGGGAAGTCTTTCTGATTGACGTTCAGTCCTATTCCGATCACGCTCGTGCTGACAAAGTCTCCTTTCAGCGTGTTCTCGATGAGCATCCCGCAGATCTTCCGGTTTCTGACATAGATGTCGTTAGGCCATTTGACGCTGCTCTCGATCCCTTCAGAATCCAGGTAGTCCACAACGCCGAGAGTCGCCGCCTCCGTGATGCGGAACTGCCTGTTGGCCGGCAGATCGGGGAATCCGTCGCCCCCGAACCTGGCGACCATCGAGAATGTCAGGTTCTCTCCGGCAAGGGTAAGCCACGAGTTCCCCCGCTGGCCGCGCCCGCTTGTCTGGTGCACGGCGGCCAAGACTGCCAGATTGTCAATGCTGTCGAGGCGTCTAATCGCCTCATTATTCGTGGAATCAACTTCTTCCATCCATTCTATGTCCACAACCTCTTTCATTGGTTCAGAATTTGTCGTATATTTGTATATTTGATTGGTAATGCAAAAATATAAAACATTCTTGATATGATTACACACGATCTGCGGGTTATGGCAGACGCTATGCTCGACAAGAAAGCCCAAAACGTCATTGACATAGACCTCAGGCCACTGGGAACGGCAATCACGGATCACTTCATGATCTGCAACGCTGATTCCACCACGAATGTCAACGCGATTGCAGACAACGTCATCAAAATGATGCGAGAGGAAGGCCGGAAGCCGATCCGTACCCAGGGTATTGAGAACAACTTCTGGATCATACTGGACTACGGTGACATTGTCGCACACATATTTCTCACGGAGTACCGTGAATTCTACAGGCTCGAAGACCTTTGGGCCGACGCGCCTCATAAGGAATACAAGCCGAGGCGTGTTCCGAAAACAAAAAAGACTGTGACAGATGCCGAATAATCAAGACAACAACCCCAGGCGTAAAGTCATCCGCGTGAGGTTCAACTTCTCATGGCTTTACCTTATCCTGATTCTGGGAATCGGCTGGCTTCTGCTCAACAACAGCGGAGCCAATCCTCAAAAGATCGAATGGGCCGAGGTCCAGGAGATGTTCCGCAGCGGGGACATCAAGGAGATCGATTTCATAAGGAATGACTTCAAGGGCAACATCACCGTCCGCCCTGACAGGCTGAACAAGTACGCCGACAAGTTCGGCGGAAAGGTTCCGCCAAGCTCGCCTCACTTCATATTTCTGGTGTCGGACAAGTTTGACGCCGAGAAGGAATTCGGAGAGTTGAACGCGGGCCTTCCGGCGGGAGAGAAGCAGGTCAAGATCGTCATGGAGAACGACAGCAGGATGTGGACCAGCATCCTTGAGTGGATCATATTCCCTGTCCTGTTGATCCTTATGTGGATCTGGATGTTCCGTGGCTTCAACAAGAACATGGGCGGCGGAGGAGCAGGCGGCCCGGGCGGTGTGTTCAACGTGGGCAAGTCCACCGGCAAGCTTGCCGACAAGGAAAAGGTGAACGTCACTTTCAAGGACGTGGCCGGCCTTTACGGCGCCAAGGAGGAGGTCATGGAGATCGTGGATTTCCTCAAGAACCCTCAGAAATACACCTCCCTCGGCGGCAAGATTCCTAAAGGAGCCCTCCTCGTAGGGCCTCCTGGCACTGGTAAGACATTGCTGGCCAAGGCTGTGGCTGGAGAGGCCAATGTGCCGTTCTTCTCGATCTCCGGTTCGGATTTCGTCGAGATGTTCGTGGGTGTCGGAGCCTCCAGGGTGAGGGATCTGTTCCGCCAGGCAAAGGAAAAGGCTCCATGCATCGTGTTCATCGACGAGATCGACGCGGTCGGCAGAGCCAGAGGCAAGAACGTCGGATTCTCATCCAATGACGAGCGCGAGAACACTCTGAACCAGCTGCTTACCGAGATGGACGGATTCGACACGAATTCCGGAGTGATAATCCTTGCGGCCACCAACAGGGCCGACATCCTTGACAAGGCGCTGCTTCGGGCCGGTCGTTTCGACCGTCAGATCCACGTTGACCTTCCTGAGCTTAAGGAAAGGGAAGAGATCTTCAAGGTGCACACACGCAATCTGAAGACGGCACAGGATTTCGATCTTGGATTCATGGCGCAGCACACTCCGGGCTTCTCCGGAGCGGACATTGCAAATGTCTGCAACGAGGCCGCCCTGACCGCCGCCAGAAAGGACAAGAAGGAGATTGACAGACAGGACTTCCTCGATGCGGTTGACAGGATCGTGGGTGGTCTTGAGCGCAAGGGCTCCATCATGACACCGGCTGAGAAGAAGACCACAGCCTATCATGAGGCCGGTCACGCCACTGTCGGATGGCTGCTGCCGTACTCTGATCCTGTGTTCAAGGTCAGCCTCATTCCGAGAGGAGACGCGCTCGGACTTACGTGGTACCTGCCGGACGAGAGGAAGATCCTCTCGAAGTCCTATCTCATGGACAAGATGTGCGCCCTGATCGGAGGCCGTGTTGCCGAGGAGATCATCAACGGCGAGCCGGCCACCGGCGCTCTCAATGATCTTGAGCGGCTGACCCGCATGGCCTACAACATGGTCCAGTACTATGGTATGAGCGAGAAAGTCGGCGAGATCTCATTCTATGACTCCACAGGCTCAAGAGGTTATGACCTCAGCAAGCCATACAGCGAGAAGACCGCCGAGCTGATGGACCAGGAAGTCAAGGATCTTGTCAACGAGATCCACGACAGGACATTGAGGATCCTGACGGAGCACAAGGAAGGCTTCGTTCAGATGGCGCGCCTGCTGCTGGAGAAGGAGGTGATCTTCGCAGAGGACATCGAAAGGATCCTGGGGCCGAAGGTGAAGCCTGATGAGGTCGCCGAGGAGAAGACGGATAATGAACCGGAAAAAACCGCCACTGAAGATGAATAATGTAATTGTCAGATCGATTTCAGGCGTGGTCTTCATCCTTGCGATGTTGGCCTGCCTGATGTTCAACAAGTTCCTCTTCGCCGGAATGATCATATTCGTGATGTCGGTGATGCTTCTGGAGTTCTATCACATCACGATGAACGGCAGCTACACATTCTCCAAGATCCTGGCGATCCTGGCAGCCATCTTCCTTTTCGGAATATTGTTCGCCGTCTCATCCTATCATATTCCCATCAGATTTGTCGCATTCGCGATGATCCCTGTCTTCATTGTGATGATCAACTCGCTGTACGTCAAGGAGAAAGAGGAATATGGCAAGTTCTCCAACATCTACACGGGGCTACTCTACATCGCCGTACCGATCGCCCTCTCGAACCTTATCGCATTCGATAAGGCAGGAAACTTCAGCGGCAATCTGCTGCTCTGTTTCTTCATTATTATCTGGTGCTCGGATGTCGGGGCGTTCACATTCGGAATCTCCCTGGGAAAGATATTTCCGAAGAAACTGCTGCCTTCGGTCTCTCCCAAGAAGACCTGGATCGGCTTCTTCGGAGGGTTGGTCAGTTCCATCCTCGCCGCCTACCTGCTTTTCCAGTTCGGACTCCTTCGTTTCCCATTGATGCATTGCCTGATTCTCTCCGTGATCATGTCGGTCACAGGAGTGTACGGGGATCTGTTTGAGTCTCAGTGGAAAAGAGTCTATGGAGTCAAGGACTCCGGCAAGATCATCCCTGGACACGGAGGCTTCCTGGACAGGTTTGACAGCACGCTTATGGCGATGCCTTCTGGAGCCATCTATCTTGCCATCTTTGATCTGCTATAATCAATAACACCGGACAATCTATTAATTGAACCACCATGAGAAAGATAATCGTTGACAAGGACTCACGAGTGACCATAGCCGCCAACTGGGCGATTACCGCCATCCTGATCGGATGCGCGGCATATTTCATAAAGAACCTGTTCATACTTACACCGATCATCCTGTTTCTGCTCGCTTTCGCGTTCTTCGTATTCTGGTTCCACCGGGTACCTGACAGGGACACGCCGGCGGGCGACACAAGGTTGGTCACCTCTGTCGCCGACGGAAAGATTGTGATCGTGGACAGGGTCTATGAGAAGGAGTATTTCAAGGATGACCGCATCCAGGTCTCGATCTACATGGATTTCTTCGATGTCCACACCAATTTCTGGCCGATGGACGGCGAGATCTCGTACTATAAGTACCATCCCGGGAAATACTGGCTCGCGTTCCTTCCGAAGGCTTCGGAGAAGAACGAGCACTCTTCAACAGTGATACGGAACGACCACGGGGAAGTGCTCTTCAAGCAGATCGCGGGTACCTTCGCCCGAAGGATTGTCTGCTACTCGAAGGAAGGCATGGCTGTCGAGAGAGGCAAGCAATGCGGCATCATCAAGTTCGGTTCAAGAATTGACATGTATTTCCCGCTTGACACCGACATAAAGGTAAAGGAAGGCGACTTCACAAGAGCCTGTGAGACAGTGATCGCTGAGCTTAAGTAGCTGACTGGTCCTTTTCTATCAGTTCCACAAGACGTTCGACGGCTTCCGTGTCCTGAATATGTCTCAGCACGGGAGTCTTTCCTTTATAGATGGTGACCTTGTGGTTGCCCTCGCCGACATAGCCCCAGTCCGCGTCGGCCATCTCACCAGGGCCGTTCACGATGCATCCCATCACGGCGATGACGATGTTCTTCAGATGGGAAGTCCTGGCCTTGACTTCCTCGAAAGCCGCCTGCAGATCGTACATCGTGCGCCCGCATCCTGGACAGGCGACATATTCTGGCTTATAGAAACGTCTTCTGCACGCCTGCAGCATCTCGTCGGTCAGGTAGGATCCGAGTCCGGAATCCTTGACGGAGACTTGCCGGCCATCGTCACCGACATAGGTACCGACAATTTCAAGATCATCCAACGTTCTGTCCATCAGCCTCTTTCCAAAATCACAGGCGACATCCATCAGCAGTGTCATCCGTGTGGGGGAGTCGTAGGTCGCCACGGCTTTCCTGCCGTCAAGAGCCACCGATGTCATCGACGATGTGATCCTGAGGTCATATCTCTCCGCAAGATAGGCGGCCACCGGAATCTCGGCTTCAGGATCCTCGGTAAGCGAGACCCTGACGGTGTCGCCGATGCCTTCCGAAAGAAGGGTGGAGATCCCTACGCAGGACTTGATCCTGCCGCTGTCGCCATTGCCGGCCTCTGTCACCCCGACATGCAGAGGAAAGACCATCCCGTTGTCCTTCATCATTGACATCAGCTTGCGGTAGGCGTCCACCATAACGATAGTGTTGCTGGATTTCAGAGACAGGACAACATTGAGAAAATCGGCGTCCATGCACATCCGAAGCCATTCCATCGCAGCCTTTGCCATCGCCTCGGAGGTGTTGCCGTAGAGGTTGGTGATGTACTCGCCCAAGGAGCCGTGATTGACACCTATCCTGATGGCCGTGCCATTCTCACGGCACACTTCGATCAGCCTGGCGAACTGCCTTCGCGCCTCCTGGTGATCCTTGTGGAAATTACCGGGATTGATCCTGACCTTCTCCACAAACGGGGCGACCATGATCGCCGTCCGCGATGAAAAATGGATGTCCGCCACGATGGGTGTCGTGACTCCAAGTTCTCCGAGCCTGGACTTGATGGATTTGACGCACTCTACGTCCGCCGGGCCAGGAACCGTTATGCGGATTATCTCCGCTCCCGCATCCCTCAGCCTCACACATTGAGCCACAGTGGCCTCCACATCCGAGGTGTGGGTGTTGCACATTGTCTGGACAACGATCGGATTGTCTCCTCCGATCAGCACGTCGCCCACCTTTGCCGTTATCGTTCTCATTTTACAGTAGGATTGTAGACCTGTTGGTAGGCCTCGCGTCTAAGCTGGGCCTTGTTGCGGCCTGTTCTTCTTGTCAGTTGGAAATAGACTCCGGCGGTCACGATCACGTCAAACGGGTAGGCGAACCTGTAATAGTCCTTGCTCACGTAGTCCGGATCGTAGATCGTACCCCAGGAATATCTCAGATTGGCGTTGATGTGGAATTCGACGGGATCGAACACAAGTCCGAAACCAAGCCCGCCACAGATGCCGTAGTCAAGGCGCCTGTCCGTCTCCAGAAATGAGTTCAGGATGGCCTCGTCCACGTTATCGCCTGTCCTTCTGATGCCAAGCCTGTAGCCGGCATAGATTCCCAGATCGGCCATGACCTTGTAGTGGAGTCCGTCGATGTGCATGTGGGCCATGAAAGGAAGCTCAGCCACATCGATTATGGCCTGGGTCGCGCCCTCGATGTCAGGAGTGGTCTGCGTGTCCTTGTTCTCCTTGAACTTGTAGCCCTCGTGACTGTAGCGCAGACCAACCTTGAAACCAAAGTAGGGGAGGTAGCCGAACATCTTTCCGTACCTTGTGTAGAAGACTCCGAAGGTGTTCGGCACGAACAATGTGGTCTGCGTGTAGGGCGGATTGAATGTCATCCTGTTGAACGACACGCCGTACTCGACGCCGATCATGGAATAGTCGTTGATCTCGAAGACCCTGTCTACCTTGACCGTGTCCAGATAGATGTCCGAATACTCCTGCGGAACCGTCAGGCTGTCAGCGGGAACCACGGGGACAACCAAGGAATCGACCGGATTCTGGGCCTGGCAGACAAAGCCGACGAGGACGGCGATGGATGTAAGAATATGTTTGATTGACTTCATGCGCCTACATTTGATTATTTGAAGAACTCCGACAAGTCCAGATCCTGGCTTATCTCACTGCGCTCCGGAATCTCAAACAGATCGCTGTCCATTGTCATCAGGAATCTGACCTTCTCCGGCTGCCTGTGAGCCAGCAGGTTACCGGTGTCCACGATGCCGTTGCGGTTCAAGTCCTCGGTGATCCTCAGGGAATACTTGTTTTTCTTCAGATAAGGGAAGAGCAGCGACGTGTCAGACTCCACGATATAGCTTCTGAGAATCTTGGCTTTCCTCTCGTCCAGCAAGTCGATGATGTACTTGTTGCCGTTCACGCCGGTAAGATTAAGGGTGAACGAACTCAGGTCGTCACCATTAGGGAGGGACACCTTAACTTCCGTACTGTCATTCCAATAGCCATTGATGTCCATGAATGATCTTTGAGGAACCTTGAAGAAATATTCATAGCCCGCCTGGATCCTGACCTGAGGGGTTATGTCGTATTTTCTGAGGTTCAGTGAGTCCCGGCGAATGGTGAATTTCTCGATCTGTTCCTTTTGCTTCGGGTTGATCGACTTGAAGATCAACGAGTCGAAGTTGCCCAGAATCGGAGGATTGTCAAACACCAGGGAGAAGCCATGCTGCTCGAAGGTCTCCGGCTCGGCCTTGAGGGACAACCCGCAGATCGTGTCCTTATGCTCGATTTTCTTCCGGGCGCTCCTGGACTTCGGCTTGTTTTCCTCCACCAGACTCACTTTCTCCGTCACCGGTTGAAGCACGCCAAGAGTGTCTGTCTTCCAGTACTTTACAAAAAGGTGCAGAGAATCCGGCATACTCCTCTGGCTGTTCAGCCAAAGAAGAAGGCTGTCCTTCTCGATGTTGAATTCTGTGATCACATCACGCGCCGGAAATCCATGGAACCAAAGAGAGTCTATCCTTGTGTCAGGAGCCATGAACGTGACGTAGGCAGATCGCGCGCCGGTTCTGACCTTGTTCATCAGCAGCTGCTTGGACGGTTTTTCCCTGAAGACATTGAGCCTCAGCTCGGCCTTCCTCGACTGGCACGCGAGGGTGTCCTTCATGTCGTATTTCCTGAGTTCGGCCACAGTGTCATTCACGACATTGACGGGTCTGAACAATGTGTCCAGAAAAGCGATGCGATCCTCGTCCGGATCATAGATGTTGTTGCCGTTGCCGTCCACGATGGCGTAGACACGGAAGACGGTGTCCTGGATGTTCCTCAGCGAGAAGTACCCCCAGTCATCGGTCTTGACCGCGGCGACAGGCCTCCGCAGGAACACCGCCGAGTCGCTCTGATCCTTGTAGAGCATGACCGTTGCTCCTTTTATCGGCTTCAAAGTGCTGCAGTCCTGGACGATACCTGTGACGAACATGGAATCCACGGTCTCTCCCGTGGTGAAAGCCGTCGTGAAGCCAGGGAACATGTTCCCTTCGTTGTTGTCGGCGATGGCGCCTGTGAGATCAAGGGTGTAGGTCGTGTTCGGGAGAAGGTCTTCCTCGAAATAGACCACCAGGCTTTTCCCTTTTATCTTGTACTTTGGACTCTTCTTCTGGGGAGGGGAGAGGAATATGCCTTTGGGATCCTTGACCGTGACATACTCGTCAAAAGTGAAGACGACCTTGGTGCCATGCACAGGTACCGAGGCGGTTCCGGGAGCCGGGACGACTCTTCTGATCACCGGAGGCAAGGTGTCCTTCGCTCCTCCTGTCGGAGCCTGCGTGGTGTTGGCGCACGATGGCTGGAAGACGGACAGCGCCAGAAGCGCCGCCGCCGGAATTATGGGAAAGAATCTTGAAAGTATATTTTTCATTGCGGATCGTGAATATTCAAAAATCGGACTTAGATCTCTGTTCGGACGACTCTTTTTATGCCATCGATGGAACTCAGCTTACGGATCATCCGCTCCAGGACCGCCTTGTCATGGACATAGAGGTCGATGTAGCCGGAGAATATTCCCTCCTCCGAACTCAGGCAGATCTTGCGGATGTTCACGCCCATGACCAGCGTGATGTAGCGTGAGATCTCGTTAAGGAGACCGACCCTGTCAAGACCGTTGATGGACAGGCGCGCGAGGAATGACTTCTTCTCGTCATCCTCCCATTGCGGGACAACCACCCAGTCTCCGTGCTTGGAGGCGATGCTGTCGGCCACCGGACAGGACTTCTTGTGCACGGTGACGGTTCCGTCAGGAGACTTGATGCCTATCACCGGATCCCCGGGTATCGGACGGCAGCATGTGGCGATGGTGTAGCCGTCATTCTCCTTCTTCACGCTCATCCTCTTCTTGCCGAACCAAGGGAACGACCACGAATGGCTCCTGTCCGCCTTTCCGGAGGCAAGTACTTCCGGCAGGTCAGCGCCCAGCTTCACCGTCCCGATGCCGATGCGGAAGAACATCTCCTCCACATTGCCTCCAGGGATAGAGAAATGATTGATTAATATGCCGATGGTGTCATTGTTCATCCTATAGCCCAGTGACTCCAAATGGTCGGCGAGCATTTTCTTTCCCAACTCGGCGATCTCTTTCTTCTGACCTTTAAAATAGTCAATCACCATGTTGCGGGCATGCCTTGTCTGAAGGAACTGAAGCCACTCCTTCTTCGGATGCTCAAGCTCGGCTGTGATGATCTCGACCTGGTCACCGCTCTTAAGGACGTGCGACAGAGGCACAAGCTTCATGTTGACCTTGGCCGCTATGGCCTTGTTGCCGATCTCCGTGTGGATGTTGTAGGCGAAATCCAAGGCGGTGGAGCCCTTGACGATGGATTTTTGCTCGCCCTTAGGAGTGAAGACGGTTATCTCGCTGCTGGTCAAGTCATTGTGGATAATGTCCAGCAATTCAAGGGCGTTCACGTCCGGATTGACCAGTATCTCCTTGATCTTTGCCAGCCACTTGTCCATCTCGCTGTCATTCTCGCTGATGTAGCCTTCCTGCTTGTAGGTCCAGTGGGCGGCGATTCCTTTCTCCGCTATGTCATCCATCCGCTTTGTCCTGATCTGGACCTCGATCCAGATTCCTGTCTCGCTCATCAATGTGCAGTGCAGCGCCTCGTAGCCGTTGCTCTTGGGATGCTTCACCCAGTCTCTCACACGATCCGGCTTGTAACGGTAGATGCCGGTTATGATCGAGAACACGTGGTAGCATTGGTCACGCTCGCTTTCCTTGCTGTCAGCGTCGGGAGTGAAGACTATCCTCAAGGCGTAGAGGTCGTAGACCTGGTCGAAGGTGATGTTCTTCGTCTGCATCTTGTGCCACACCGAGTATGGTGTCTTGACCCTTTTGCGGATCTCGAATTTGAATCCCGCCTTCCGTAGAGCCGAGTCGATAGGTTTGATGAAGTCGTCGATCTGCTTCCCGAACCCGTTCAGGTTACTGTTGATCAGGCCGCTGATCTCCTTGTAGGCATCAGGCTCCTTGTACTTCAGCCAGATGTTCTCCATCTCCGACTTGATCTCGTAAAGACCGAGACGATGAGCCAGAGGAATGAATATGAACATGGTCTCGCTGAGGATCTTGTCGCGCTTGTACTCCGGCATGAACTCGATGGTCCGGCAGTTGTGAAGACGGTCCGCCAGCTTTATCAGCACAACCCTCACATCGTCATTGAGGGTGAGGAGGATCCGCTTGAAGTTCTCCGCCTGGATGCTCTTGGCGTCGACTTCGTTGAGTTTCTTGCTGCGGTCCTCGTTGTCCAGCACGTTCTTGATTTTGGTCAGACCGTCCACAAGACTGGCTATCTTGTCGCCGAACTGGCTCCGGATGTCGTCCACGGTGTAGTCCGTGTCCTCCACAACGTCGTGGAGAAGGGCGGCGGCTATTGACTTGTAGCCAAGACCGATGTCGCTGACGACGATCTTGGCCACTTCGATAGGGTGGATGATGTACGGGCCGCCGGAGCGCCTGCGGACATTCTTATGGGCTTCGTTGGCGAAATCGAAAGCCTTCTGCACCACATCCAGCTCCTGCTGGTTGGCGCAGCGCTTTTCCGCCGCGGCTTTAAGCTGGGCATAACTCTGCCGGATCAGCTCGTAGTCTTGTTCTGTGAATTGTGAGAAACTCATACTTCTACCAAATCATTATCACCAGTCTTGTTGATCTCCGAAAGGCCGCGGCTTTCCTCGTCCAATGTCTGGAAAGAACAGGAGAACTGCGCCCCATACATAATTATAAGCCATCCGAACCTCATCCAGATCATGAAGAGGGGGATGGCCGCGATAGTTCCGTACACAGCGTTGAGTCTCATCACAAACACCTGTGTCTCAAGGTAAAGGTACTGGAGCAAAGTGAAAGCGACACCCGCTATGATGGCCGCCTTGAACGCGTTGCCGTACCTGACCTCGGTCGCCGGGATGTACTTGTACATCGCCGAGAAGATCAAGGTCGCCACGGCCCCCGTGATGACCCAGCCCAGGAAGGATTTTATCGATGCGGTGACACCGATCCAGTTAGGCACGAGATCAAGCACGTGTGAGTAGACGATGGTTCCGGAATATAGGATAAGCACGACAAACGGTGTCAGGAACAGCAGCACGAGATCCAGTCCGAAACTCTTGAAGAAAGATCTTTTCCGGACATGCCAGACATTGTTGAACACTGTCTCCACACGCATCATCATCCAGATCACAAGCCAGACGAACGCCAGCGCGCTAACAAGGCCGAACAGGCCGTTGGTGGCGGAAGACAGTATCTTGTCAGCCGAATTAAGGATCATGTCGATGATCTCCTGATTGACATTCGATAAGTACAGCAGATCCTTAAGCTTGTCGGCAAGTCCGAATCCATTGGTGACCGCGAAGGCCACGGCGATGAACGGGACAAAAGCCATCGTGCAGAAGTAGCTGAGCGCCACGGTCTGAAAACCGATGGCGTGGTCAGCGAAGTCCTTGAATGTCTTGGTGACGGCCCTGCTCATCCGGACAAAGCGAGCCTTGGCCTTTGGCAGCTCGGTCACCTCGATCGACCAGATGCCGTTCCGGAAGAAATCCACCATCCTCCGGAAAAACCTTACGCAATTATCCACAAGACACTTAAGCATCATCTTCCCTTATAGTAATCCTGAAAACAAATCCGGTTCGGCCTCGGCCTGCCCGCTGCCTGTGGCAGCTGATGGGATCATGGCTCTGAACTCGTTTTCGCCTATCACCTTCACGCCCAACTCCTCAGCCTTCTTCATCTTCTCCGGTCCCGGTTTGCTTCCCGCCAGCAGGTAGGAAGTCTTGCCGCTCACCGATGAGCTGTTCCTGCCTCCGTTGGCCTCGATCAGACGCTTCATCTCGTCACGGGAGACACTGAAATTGCCGGAAATCACTATCGTCATCCCTGCCAGCGCGTCAGAGGCGGCGGCTCCATTCTCCATCGAGAAGCGGATTCCTGCGGCCTTGAGCCTGTCGATGTCTTCGAGGTGCTTCCGGTCACGGAAATATTCATAGACACTGTCCGCTATGACCTCGCCCACGTCCTGGACCTCAAGAAGCCGTTCCCTGGTGGCCGCGGCGACCGCGTCGATGTCGCCGAAGTGCCGTGCGATCTCCTTGGCGGTGGTCTCTCCGACATAACGGATTCCGAGGGCGAAGAGAACGTGGTCGAACGTCACTTTCCGGGACGCTTCCAGACTGCTCAGAAAGCGTTGGGCGGACTTTTCCTTCCAGCCGTCAAGCATCAGGAGCTGCCCTTTGGTCAATGAGTAGAAATCCGCCGGAGTCCTCACGAGGCCGAGATTGTACATCTGCTCGATCGTCGCGTCGCCGGCCAGCACGTTCATCGCCTTGCGGCTGAGAAAATGCACCAGTTTGCCCTTGATCTGCGTAGGACAGCCGTCGATGTTGGGACAGAACCACTTGGCCTCTCCCTCTTCCTTGACCAAGGCTGTGCCGCAATCCGGACAAACCTCTGGAAAGACCGGACGGCATGCGCCGGCCGGCCTCTGCGACAGATCCACGTCGATGATCTTCGGTATGATCTCTCCGCCCTTGACGACCGTGACGGTGTCGCCCACACGGATGTCCATCTGGCGGATGAAGTCCTGATTGTTAAGCGTCGCCCTTTTGACCACGGTTCCGGCCAGCTGGACAGGCGAAAGATTGGCGACCGGGGTCACGGCTCCGGTGCGTCCGACCTGATAGGTGATCGAAAGAAGCTTTGTGCGCGCCTCCTCCGCCTGGAATTTGAAAGCCACGGCCCACCGCGGCGACTTGGCGGTGTAGCCAAGCGCGTTCTGATAAGCCAGCTCGTTGATTTTTATTACGATACCGTCAGTGGCATAGGGAAGGAACTTCCTTTCTGTGTCCCAGTAGCGGATATATTCCTCGATCTCGTCAATCCCGTGGACTATCCTTCTCTTGTCCGAGACAGGCAGCCCCCAGGAGGCGGCGGCGTTCAATGCCTCGTCGTGGGTGGCGAAAGAGACTCCCTGACTAGGAATATGATAGAGCGTGCACATGAGTCCTCTTCTCGCGACCTCCGAAGGATCAAGAAGTTTCAGCGATCCAGAGGCGGCGTTCCTCGGATTGGCGAATGGCGGATCCTCGTTGTCCTCCCTTTCCTTGTTCAGACGGTCGAAGGACTCGTACGGCATCAGCACCTCGCCCCTGATCTCAAACTCCCCGGGCCAGCCGGAGCCTTTCAGCCGCTCGGGTATATTGCTTATCCTCAAGGCGTTGGCCGTTACATCATCACCAACCACACCATCGCCTCGGGTGAGCGCCCGGAACAGCACACCGTTCCTGTAGGTCAGGCAGATAGCCGTCCCGTCAAACTTAAGCTCGCATGAATATGTGAACCGCACATCTCCGAGATCCTTCTCGGCCCTGTGGACGAAATCCTCTATCTCGCCGATGTTGTAGGTGTTGCCAAGCGAGAGCATGGGATACTTGTGGGGGTACTGGGCGAACTCCTTGCGTACAGCCGGCTCGGCGTTGGCGCCAACACCTTGGTCCAGATCGCTTCCGACCCTTTGGGTAGGGGAGTCAGGACTCTGAAGGTCAGGGTACAGCCTCTCAAGATCCTCCAGCTCGCGCATCAGGTGGTCATATTCAAAATCGCTCATCGTGGGAGCGTTGTCGACATAGTACCGCCTGCTGTTCTCCCAGAGAGTCTTCCGGAGTTCCTCGATACGTATTTTAGCCTGCCCGTGATCCATGTTGACCATATTCTATGTAAAGATTACAAATTTAACGAAAAATGTCGGCATTTTACTAAAATCACCCCGGAAGATTATTGAAGATTTCTGACATGGCCAAGGCAGGTCTCATTTGATTAGTTTTTGAAAAATTAAAAGTGTTTCTTAAATTTGTGGCCGGATTTAACGAACATACAAATTTCTAAATCATTCGTATATGAAAGATTCTATCATCATTCTGTGCGGCGGCGGCCCGGCACCGGGAATGAACACCGTCGTGTTCTCAGTCGCCAAGACTTTCCTTTCCAACGGCTACAGGGTCATCGGACTTCACGAAGGCTACACCGGACTCTTCCGTAAGGACGCCCGCACCGAAGACATCGATTTCCTCAAGGCTGACGCCTACTTCAACAGGGGTGGATCCTACCTCCAGATGAGCCGCTTCAAGCCGACAGACAAGGATTTCGAGGAGAATTTCAACCTGGCCCTTTTCCAGGACAACAATGTTAAGCTTCTCGTCACCGTGGGTGGAGACGACACCGCCTCCACAGCCAACAGGATCGCCAAGTTCCTTGAGGCCAAGAACTATCCTATCTGCAACATCCACGTTCCTAAGACGATTGATGACGACCTTCCGTTGCCTCACAACGCCCCTACCTTCGGATTCAACTCCGCCAAGAACGAGGGTGCGCACATCGCCCGCACCGTCTATGAGGATGCCCGCACATCAGGCAACTGGCTCCTCATCTCGGCCATGGGCCGCAGCGCGGGTCATCTCGCCCTCGGAATCGGCGAGGCCACGCACTGCCCGATGACCATCATCCCGGAGATGTTCAACAAGACCACGATCACGGTTGACAAGATCATCAAGCTCACAGTCTCGACCATCATCAAGAGAATGATCCTCGGCATCCACTACGGTACGGTCGTTGTCGCCGAAGGCGTGTTCCATGACCTTGATGCTGAGGACATCAAGGCCACCGGCGTGCACATGACCTACGACGAGCACGGCCATCCGGAGCTCGGCAAGATCTCCAAGGCCGTCCTCTTCAACGACATCCTTGAGAAGGAGTTCAAGAAGATCGGCATCAAGGTGAAGACCCGTCCTGTGGAGATCGGCTACGATGTCCGCTGCCAGGATCCTGTGGCCTACGACCTGTCCTACTGCACGGAGCTTGCGCTCGGAGTCTATGAGCTCTTCTCAAAGGGCGAGACCGGATGCATGGTCTACGTGGACGAGAACGGCAACGCCAACCCTCTCTACCTGAAGGATCTCCAGAACGAGGAAGGCAAGATTCCTCCTCGTCGTGTGGACATCGAAGGCGGAATAGCCCGCAACTACTACGGACACATCTGCCACTACATCACTCCGGCTGACTACGAGGCCGCCAAGGCTTACGTCGCAAACCCTGAGGAGTATGACTTCAAGAAGATCCTTAACTGGTAAGACTTGAACACCTAAGGCTCAGTTAGTTGAGCTTTACGATAGCACAGTCATCACATGACACTTCAACCTCGATCCGTTTTTCCGGGTCGAGGTTTTTTATGCAAAGATATCCGACCGCCTCACGCGGGATGAGGATGGACACCCGTTCCCGTTGCCGGCATTGCGGCAAGTCCAGTGGCCGGGAGGCTTTCTGCCGAAGCGCCGCGTCACGTGAAAAGTCACAGACGAAAAGCCATACCTCACCGCCGCCGGAGCGCAGGAAGGCGAAATGCCTGTCAGGGTCGAATCCCGGCGAATCCTGGTTGCAGTAGCAAAGATCGAATGTCCTGCCGGAAGCTACCGCCGGAACCGACGAAGCCATATTCAAAAAGCCTCGCCACTTTTCCAGAAGCGCCGTCTCCTTTGGCGTAAGTCCCTCTTTTTTATGAATATACCTGATCAACCTGCCGATTGACGGTATCGTCCACCAGTCGAATATGCTCGTCCTTCCGTCCCTTCCGCTGAAGCCTTCGGCATCCATTCCACGCTCGCCGATCTCCTCGCCGAAGTAGACCATGAACGGAGCAGTGTTGAGGAATAGGCCGGCTCCGAGCGCCGCGAAAGTCCTTCCCGCGTCCCGCCCGAAGAAATCGGACGCGAAACGCTGCTCGTCATGATTCTCCAGAAAGTTCAGCATCCGAGGCTGCAAATCACCGAGGAACTGCCAGTTATAGGTCAGGCTTCTTGCCGTGCCGTGACCTTCCACAGCCGACCTTACCGCATCATAGTACCCGGACTTGTCGTAGAGGAAGTCAAAGCCCACCTCGTGGATATACTTGGCGTACAAGTCCTTATTATAAACCTCGGCGATGAACATTACGTTGCCGTACTCGGCCTTGATCCGGCCTATCAGCCATTTGAAGAACTGCCATGGAACCATCTCGACCATGTCGCAGCGGAACCCGTCCACACCTTTGCCGCACCAGTAGCGCACGATCTCGTACATCCTGTCCCACGTCCGTGTGTGGAAATCACAATAGTTCAGCCTGATGGTCTCGTACCAGTCATTCACGGAAGGGGAGGGCGAGAAGCAGTTGCCCGATGCCTTCGCCGGATTCTCATAGTAGGTCTGTCCCGCGAAAGGAAGAGCGAGAGGCTGACCGGGATAGTAATAGAAATCATTCTCCGGCCTCCAGTGGACGGTCGGATCATCGTCCGCCCCGAGAGGAGCCACGTCTGGACGGACCAGGCCGACCTTGCCATAGTCACGGGAGACGTGATTCGGCACGAAGTCGATGACGGCCTTGAGTCCGGCAGCGTGCGTGCGCTTCAATAAAGCCTCGAACTCATCCATCCTCTCATTCGGAGTGTCAGCAAGATACGGATTCACGTCATAGTAGTCCGTGATGGCGTAGGGAGAGCCGGCGGCACCTTTCACGATCTGACTGTCGGAGGCCGGACAACCCTCCGCGGAGACTGTCGTGGCGTGCCTGATTACACCTGTGTACCAGACGTGGCTCACGCCAAGGGACTTGTAGTAATCCAGCGTCATCGGATCGAACTCCGAGAACTTGCCTTTTCCCCACAACCTGGGAAGGACCTGATAAACAATCATCTTGCCCATTGTCAGAAACCGATCAAAGCCTTTCCTTTGTTACGGTCGATGAAACCGGTCAGTCCATCGACTTTGAACACCTTGACGAATTGTCCGTCATGCACGCATCCCAAGCGCCCAAGCGCCTCGAAATCAATCATTCCCGAGCCGGCGTACTGATCCACGGAAAGGTAGCCCACGCCCAGCGAGGTTATGTTCTGGAAGAAATGCGTTCCCTGGCTCGGATCTATCCTGAACCCGTCGATTCCATATTCCACAACCATCCTCGCCGCCGAGATGTCTGTCCATGCGACAGGCACGCCAAGGGTGGGGATCGAGGATCCCCAGCGGCCCGGGCCGACAAGGAAGTACGTCTGGCCGTCGGCAATCATCCCGGAGTTGATCGCGGAGACCTCCTCCGCCATCAGCGCGGTCTTCATCTTGTCAAAGGATTCCGGCATGATGACCACTATCCTGGACGATTCCGTGAAGTAGCCGTTCCCCAGGGCGCTGTCGCTGCATATCAGCTTGTTGGCGATAGAGGATTCCGCATCCTCGATCGAGGATGTCTGCGAGCCGGTACCGCTTGACACCGGACGCACTTGAAGCAGTTTGAGATCAGCCTCCCGTCCGGCGGAGGAAGGATCCGGGTCAAGTGCGAACTCTATCTCGACCTCGCTCATCAGCTCGTTCCTGCAGATCGACATGACCTCCGACAGCGCTTTCGCAAGCGGCAGCCTGTCATACTGGAATATTCCGTCAAAGGAGATCACCCGCGCTCCCCGGATCCCGATTCCCGGCACCATCCTGTCATCCAGAGCGTCATAGGTGGAGGCCACCAGCTCAGGATGGTCGTAGGAGTCCAAGGCCTCCGCGACATGAATCCGCCTCAGGTTCACGCCGTCATTCCTGGAGATCTTGAACGCTGCCGGACTCATATCCAGCACGAACATCTCGTTCTGGGTGTCACGCTGTGAAAGCCGCGGATTGGACAGCTGGAGTATCTTCTTGGGATGCAAAGGATCCACCCTCAGGGATCTGCCGCCGTCAACCACTGTCCTGCCAAGGCCGAAAGCCACGTTCAGAACCCCGTCGGAAGCCTTTTCCGCCCCGATAGGGTAGGAGTTGAGGGATCTTCCAACACCGGACATCATCGGATAGAAATCATTCCCGTGCGCCGTGCCGCAGATAGTCTGGACGATCACGGCCATCTTCTCCTCGCCGAGCAGGTTGCCACTGGCCTGGATGTAATTCCTGCTTCCCCTGAAATAAGTGGACGCATAGACGCTTTTTATAGCCTTTCCCAACTCGCGGAGCATCCTGTCCTTGTTCTCGACAGGTGGACACATGTAGGTCGCGTAGACACCGGCGAAAGGCTGATAGTTGCTGTCCTCCAGCTTGGAGCTTGAACGCACCGCCAGCGGCCCGTCCACCGTCGCCAGAAAGGCCTTGAGGTTCTGCGCCAGCTCCTCCGGAAGCGTCGATGCCACGAACTCGGAAAGGATCTCGTCGTCAGACAGCTCCGAGTCGATCACATACTGTAGTCCGTTGCCGAGGATGAACTTGTCGAACCAGTCCGTGGTAAGCACAATCGTGCGCGGGATGGAGATCCTCAGTCCTTCGTATTTGTCTGTCAGTGAATATTTCTGGATCAGGTGGTTAAGAAACGCCAGACCTCTGGCCTTGCCGCCCAGCGAGCCGTCACCGACACGTGAGAACCAGAAATAGTCCTCGTAGGAGTCCTTGTGGAACTCGGTGATGATGCCCTGGCCGATGCTCCTGTGATAGCGGCGGATGTTGTCCAGCAAGAAACTCCTGAACTCGGATGCGTCGGTGTGATGCTCGGCCCGGAAAGTCTCCGCAAGATTGAACAAACCTCTGGCGTAGAGCCATTTGGAGAACATGTTCCGGGATGTGTTGCTGACCAGCACCTTGTCCGGAATGTCATTGATGATCCTCTCCAGCTGCGAAAGGCTCGCGGCCCTGCCGCACTCCACACCGACTGCGTCCCTGAACACAAAGTCACCAAAACCGAACTCTTCCCTCATGTAGTCGCCGAGCTGAAGGAAGAGCGTGCTTGAATATTTCTTAAGAAATCCCACGCCAAGTTCCTCCGCCACCTTGGCAAGGCCGCCTTGCGAGGATTGGAGAAGGACTGGCATCAGGGGATCATATTCACGGATGACCTTGACAAGGTCAATGCCGGCGTCAAGCTTCTCTGTCTTTGGATCATCGCCCTTATGGACGACCATCCCGACATCGGAGATGACACCCAGCAGGTTGCGCCCGTATTTCCTGAAGTAGGCGAGTGCCTCCTCAAGGCAGGTGGCAAGGAATATCTTCGGTCTCGACCTCTTGCGGTACTTCTTCTGGTCCTCATTGAGGGATTCCTTGAGGAACTCGCGGCTCTGGGTGAGCACAATCTTGTAGAGTTCGGGAAGATAGTTCGAGTAGTAGCGGATCGAGTCCTCCACCAGAAGAATGCCCTTGACGCCTACCTCGAACACGTCGTTGTCAGCGTTCGCCGCATCCTCAAGCAATTTGACGATCGCAAGGATAAGATCGGCGTTGCCGTGCCAGCTGAACACAAAGTCCACGCCCGGACGAGGCGACTTCAACACCCTCTGCCTCACCGCCTTGGAGTAATGGATCAGGAGAACGAACGGGATGCCTCTACCTTCTTCCTTAAGCTCGGACGCAAACGGGAATATTCCTTTGTCCTGCTCGTTGAACATGCAGATGATCATGTCCACCTCCGTCTCGGAGCTTACGATCTCCCTTGCCTGTTGTGATGAGTTCGCCCAGATGAATTTAGGCGGATTGCTCAGATTCAGCTCGCGGTACTCGCTTCTGACCTGATTCTCAATTCGTCCGTCCTCTTCCAAGGCAAAAGCGTCGTAGTTGCTGCAGATCATCAGGATCTTCCTGATCCTGGAGCGCATCAAGGATTCTTCGTTCATTCGCTTCGTTGTTTTAACGAACGCAAATTACGAAAAATCTCCGGAATATTCTTGTGTCTGCCTTAAGATTCCGCTCCCGAAAAGGCCTGAAAGGCGGGAATCATCCCCTGCGGCGGAATTCTGCGACGGTCACCGCTGTCGCGACAGCGGCGTTCAAGGACTCTGAGCCCCTCTCGTCACGCGGCCACGGAGGAATGAACAGCCGGTCGGTCACCAGTCCGCCCACCTCGTCGGAGATACCGTTCGACTCGTTGCCTATCACGATGACGGACGCTGATGCAGCTCCCGTTGCCAACTCCTTGACGTACAGATCCTCGCCATCGAGAAATGTGCCATAGACATGCCCTCCGGCGGACGCGGCGCCCCTGCACAGATCCGGAATGTCGCAATAATGGAACCGGACTCTGAATATGGCGCCCATCGTGGACTGCACAACCTTGGGATTGAATATGTCAACGGTGTCGGGGGAGGCGTAGACCGCATCGATTCCGAACCAGTCGGCGATGCGGATGATCGTCCCGAGATTGCCCGGATCCCTGATGCCGTCAAGGGCAAGGAATAGCCCCTTGGAAGGAAGCGAATCCTCCGCGAACTTATTAATTGTCATGTCATCCGGCTTCTTGACCAAGGCCAGGGCCGGGGAAGGGGATGAGAGCAGGCTCATCCTCTCCATCGCAGTGTCACCTATCTCCTCAGAGCGGTAGATTCTCCTGACCTCAAAAGATGAGCGGACAGCCTCCTCGACCATCTTCTCGCCCTCCACCACAAAAAGATCATTCTCGTCCCGGAACTTTTTATGGCTAAGGGACTTGACAAACTTTATCTCATTATTTGAGACAGGTGACCGCATGGCCTAGAATCCGAGAATCTTAAGCATCGAGTCAGAGCTCTGCTCCGGAGCGAAGACCCTTGTCGTGATCTTGCCGTCCTTGTCCTTGTCGATCAGGATGTGCTTAGGTGAAGGCTGGAGACAATGCTTGACTCCACCGTAACCGGAAATCGCCTCCTGATATGCCCCCGTGTGGAAGAATCCGATGTAGAGCGGATCCCTTCTGTTCTTCATCACCGGAAGGAAGATCGCGTTGGAGTGCGCCTCGGAGTTGTAGAAGTCCTTGCTGTCACAGGTCAGGCCACCGATGAAGACACGGTGATATTCCTCATTCCATTTGTTGATAGGGAAGAGGATGAACCTTTGGTGCAGTCCCCAGGTGTCAGGGAGACTCGTCATAAAGGAGTTGTCGATCATATACCAGCACTCGCGGTCATTCTGCTGCTTGACATCCAGGACTTTGAATATTGTCGCGCCGCTCTCGCCGACGGTGAAGTTGCCGAACTCCGTGTAGATGTCCGGAACCTGCACGCCGTGAGCGTCGCACACGGACTTGATCTGGTACACGATCTCCTCGATCATATATTTGTAGTCATAATCGACTGCCAATGAAGTCTTTATAGGAAGGCCTCCTCCGATATTCAAAGAATCAAGGTCCGGACATATCTGCTTGAGGTCGCAGTAGAGGTTCAGGCAGCGCGCCAGTTCGTTCCAGTAGTAGGAGGTGTCCCTGATGCCGGTGTTGATGAAGAAATGGAGCATCTTCAGCTTGAACTTAGGATTCTTGCTGATGCCGTTGCGGTAGAACGGAATGATGTCCGAGTACCTTATTCCCAGACGGGAAGTGTAGAAGTCGAATGAAGGCTCCTCCTCCGAGGCGATGCGTATGCCAAGCTGCGTCGGCACGTCGATCAGGTCGTCAAGATCCTCCAGCTCGTTCTTGTTGTCCAGCACAGGGATGATGTTGTGCCAGCCCTCGTTGAGCATGTTAGCGATGTTCTGGACGTACTGCGGCCTCTTGAAACCGTTGCAGATGATGATCAAGTTCTTGTCCACCAACTTGTCCGACTCCAGTTTGCGGATCAGGTCAAGATCGTAGGCGGACGATGTCTCAAGATGCACGTCGCTCTTGAGAGCCTGCTCGATGACAAACTTGAACTGGGAACTCTTGGTGCAGTAGCAGTAGTGATGGTCACCTTCGTAGCTGACCTTCGACATGGCGTTGCGGAACATTCTCTTGGCCCTCTGGATCTGTGAGGTGATCTTCGGAAGATAGGTGAGTTTCAACGGTGTACCATGCTCCTTGATGATTTCCATCATGTCAATGTCATTGACGAAAAGGTTGCCGTCATCAACCCTGAACTCGTCCTGAGGAAAATCAAAAGTCTGATCGACAAGATCAATGTACTTGTTCTTCATTCTAAAAACAACTGTAACCTAAATGTTCGACATAAATAATGTATCCGTCGGCAAAAACAGATACGGGGGTGCAAATATAGGTACGAAAAATCATTTTTTTACCTCATATATGAAGAAAAAGTCAGAAAGGCTTGCTATTTTTGTAGAATATGAGGAAAAAACCTTCGTTTTGTCTCTTCGCGGCCACGGTTATGGCCACCGCCGTCCTCAGTTTCTCGTGCAGCACCACACGGGTTCTCGGGGACGGGCAGTTCCGTCTTGCCGACAACAAGGTCGTTGTGGACAATGACAGGAAATTCAACACGAAAGAGATCGAATCCTACATCAAGCAAAAGCCCAATTCCTACATAATCTTCGGCTGGAACCCTTTCCTGAACATCTACAACTGGTCTGGAAAGAACGCCGACAAGGGGATCAACAAGTTCCTGAGGAAGATAGGCACCGCCCCGGTGGTCTACCAGCCATCGCAGGTGGAAGCGTCCGTGGAGAACATCAACAGGCATCTTGAGTACCTCGGCTACTATGGCTCGGATGTACGGAGCGAGGTGAGAGTCAATGGTAAAAGAGTGACGGTAACCTATTCAGTGACACTTGGCAGACGCTACAGGATAGGCAACGTCTCCTTCGCCGTCCCCGATGGCGAGTTCAAGGAGGACTTCTATGCCGACACCGCCGCGGTCTCCATCAGACCAGGAGACTTTCTTTCGGAGGACGCGCTTGAGAAAGAAACCGAGCGCGCCGCGTCCATGTTCCGCCGCAAGGGCTACTTCGGCTTCACGAAGAACTACTTCTCATTCGAGGCGGACACCCTCGCGCGCAGGGACACCGCCGACCTGCTCATGACCGTCAAGGAATATACCAGGAACCAGACCGCCGAATATGCCCGCCCACACAGGAAGTACTTCTTCGGCGACGTCTCCATCTCCTACGACAACGATCTGAAATTCAATGACCGGGTTCTGAAAAACATCTGCACCATCCGTCCGGGCGCCATGTACGACGAGAGGGAAGTGAACACGACATATTCAAGGCTCTCCGCCCTCAGGCTTTTCAGCGGAGTGAACGTGGCGCTAAATCCCCGCGACTCCGGAATAGTGGACTGCGACATCAGCCTGACGAAATCAAGGATGCAGGGCTTCAAGGTCAACCTTGAGGGTTCCACCAATTCCACAGGCTTGATCGGCATCTCCCCTCAGGTCTCCTACTACCACAAGAACATATTCCACGGAGGCCAATGGCTGAATCTTGGATTCCTCGGCAATTTCCAGTTCAAGTACGACGACAGGAGTGTGAAATCCAACGAGTTCGGAGTCTCCGCCGGACTCAGTTTCCCGGAGTTCCTGGGGCTGCCTAACTCCATTTTCCACGGCCCGTCCGTGCCACGCACCGAAATCAACGCTTCATATAACTACCAGAACCGTCCTGAATATACGAGGAATATGATCTCGACATCTTACGGTTATTCTGGATCTCTGCGTAACGGAAAGTTCTTCTATCAGTTCTACCCGATACAGGCCAAGATCGTCAGGCTGACGAATCTCGACCCGAACTTCTACACGACTCTTTCCGGCAACCCGTTTATGAGGGACGCCTACCAGAACCACTTCGATGTCGGCTCCGGTCTCGTGGCCTACTACACGACCAGCACAGCCTTGGTTCCGAAGGAGACCTATGAATATGCCCGTCTGCAACTCGATGCATCCGGCAATGTCCTGAGCCTGTTCAACAAAGCAATGAAAAGTGATGAATATGGCTCCAGGCTTATCTGGAACACTCCATATTCCCAGTACATCCGCACGGAACTGACGTTGGGCAAGACGTTTGTGTTCGGCAAGAATGGAGGGCAAGCCTTGGCGATACGCCTTCTCGGAGGTGTCGGCTACGCCTACGGCAACTCATCCACAATTCCGTTCGAGAAACAGTTCTACAGCGGCGGCGCGAACAGTATGCGTGGCTGGCAGGCCCGTTCCCTTGGCCCGGGCAACTCAAAGGCTGACACGACGTTCGTGATCCCAAGCCAGACCGGTGACGTGAAGTTGGAAGCCAATCTGGAGTACCGTTTCCCGATGTTCTGGAAGTTGTGCGGTGCCGTCTTCACGGATGTCGGCAACATCTGGACCCTGAAAGAGACCGACGGAGACGATGGCTCCCACACCCATTTCGACCTCAAGAACCTCGCCGCCAGCCTTGCCGCCGACTGGGGAATAGGCCTCCGTGTGGACCTTAACTTCCTGATTCTCCGTCTCGATATGGGTATGAAAGTCTATGACCCGTCCCTCGACACCGCCCGCTGGCGCTCCCCGTCCCAATGGCTAAAGAAAGACGGCTACACCCTCCACTTCGGTGTCGGGTATCCGTTCTAGAACATAAACATCTCTGTTTTGATGAGCAAGACACTCGCAATTCCCGAATTTTGCACGTTACCAAAATTCGGGAATTGGAGGTCTCCGCTCATTATGAAGGATCTATGTGTTTATAGTCTTCAAATGACAACACCTATCGTAACCTCAGTGCGCAGACGTTCTCGACATGCTGAGTGTGAGGGAACATGTCAACCGGCTGGACGGCGGTGATTTCGTACTTGTCGGCGAAAAGGGCCAGGTCACGGGCCTGGGAGGCCGGGTTGCAGCTTACATAGACCATGCGGGCAGGGGAGGCCTCAAGGATGACCTTGGCGACATCCGGGTGGATGCCGGCGCGAGGAGGATCCAGAATGATTACATCCGGCTGACCGTGCTCATCGATGAAGTCACGGCTCAGGACATCCTTCATGTCACCGGCGAAGAACTCGCAATTCGTGATCCCGTTGCCGGCAGCGTTCACCTCGGCATCCTCAATCGCCTCGGGAACATATTCAATGCCAATCACTTTGGCGGCCTTGCCCGAGACGAACTGCGCGATCGTACCGGTCCCGGTGTAAAGGTCGTAGACAATCTCGCCGCCGGTCAGCTCCGCGAAATCCCTGGCAACGGAATACAACTTGTACGCCTGCCCGGAATTGGTCTGGTAGAACGACTTTGGCCCGATGCGGAACGTCAGCTTCTCCATTGTCTCACGGATTGTCGGCTCACCCTTGTACAAAATGCACTCCTGATCACCGATCGAATCATTCAACTTATTGTTGATGATGTAGTAGAGAGAGGTTATCTGAGGGAACGCATTAGCGATCGCATCCAGCATTTTCTCCCTGTCCTCACGATTCTCGTAGAAGAAGCACATGATGACCATCAGATCGCCTGTGTCCGTGGTCCGGACAAACATATTCCTGACATAGCCGACATTCTGACGTATGTCAAAGAAATCCAGACCGTTATCGACAGCATATTTCTTGACAAAGAGCCTGATGTCGTTGGACGGATCCTTCTGGAGGTAGCAATGCCTGATGTCCAGCACCTTGTCGAAGAACTTGCCCACGTGGAAGCCAAGCCCCATACGGTCATTCTCCGGCACGCTGTCAAGATCCTCGCCATTAAGCAGCCAACGCTTCGACGAGAACGTGAACTCCAGCTTGTTACGATAGTACTGGGTCTTGTCCGAAGGAATGGTCGGGCGGATTTCCGGCACATCCAGATGACCAATACGAACCAATTGATCATAAACCTGCTGCCGCTTGGCCTCAAGCTGCATAGGATAGGGGAGAGGCTGCCATTTACAGCCGCCGCACACCCCGAAATGCCGGCAGAAAGGCTCCAGACGATCCTTGGACGGAGTCACGATCCTTTCCACGAACCCCTCGTAATAATTCTTGCTCTTTTTGGTCACACGGATGTCAACCACATCGCCGGGAACGGCGAAAGGGACAAAGACAACGACTCCGTTCCAATGGGTGAGCGCCTTGCCCTCGGCGGCGCAAGCCTCGATAGTTATGTTCTCTAAAAGCAGATCTACTCTTTTACGGGACATATATTCATTACTTAATTGTCAAATTCATGGAAAAGCGACTGGGAGATGTTGATCATGAAGTCTCCCATGGCCTCAAGCTCCGCCAACATGTCAAGGTAGTAGTTGATTGCCAGGAACTTGTCCGCACCTTTCTCGATCTGGAGGATGCCTTCATCCCGAAGGGCGTCACGGGTCACATTGATGATGTCCTCGGCGTTGTAGGCATTGCTGATGTCCTTGAGTTCTCCCTCCACGGCCAATTTCATGTTGGAGACCATCACAGCGAAGGCATGGTTGACCTTGCCGAGCAGAAGGTTCAGCTTGCTGATCGTTTCCTCGTCAAACTCCAGTTTATGGACCCGCAGACGGGTAAGCAGGCGGCTGATGTTCTCACAACTGTCGCCAAGGCTCTCCAGCTCACTGATCACCCGGTAGATGACCTTGACCTCACGGGCCTCCTGGTCGTTCATAGACTCAGTGGAGATCCCATTGAGGAACGCAGCTATCTCATATTCAAACCGGTCGGTCACCTCCTCGCACTTGACAAGGCACTGGCGGTACTCCTCAAACCTGTCAGGATCCGCCTCATTCAGAGCAAGTTTGACGTATTGAAAACCCTCCTGTGCGTTCACGGCGAAATTGACAGTCTCCTTGAACGCCTGCTCGATCGAGATGGACGGCGTGCCGATGATCCTTCCGCTGCCGATGAACCTCAGACGGAAATCGCCTTTCTTCGGAGCCGGCTCCTTGATGCATCTGGCAAGAAAACCAGCGAAAGGCTTTCTGAACCAAACAAGAACAACGGTGGCCGTCACGTTGAAGAGGGTGTGGACGCAAGCGACACCGAACACTGAAGTCATCTGAGCGTCCAGACCGAAAAGCGACACAAGCCAAAGATTGATCTTAATGAACATGTTGAAGAAAATCAACACGAAAGCGGCTCCAAGCACATTGAATATGAAGTGGGCGAGCGCGGCCCTGCTGGCCTGGACACCTGCCCTGCTGGCGACCAGATTGGCGCCGATCGTGGTTCCGATGTTCTCGCCAAGCACCATCGCCGCGGCCATAGGGAAGGAGATCCAGCCGAAATAGACGAGTACCATAGTGAGCACGACGGTGACGCTTGAGGACTGGAGGACGAAGGTTATCACAACACCTATCAGCATGAAAATCAGCGCGGAAGCGATTCCGTGAGAAGAAATTCCCGCAATGGAGGCGGCCATCTGCGGAACAGTGTCAATCTCTGGTACTGAGGACTTTATGTAGATCAGTCCGACAAAAACAAGCGCAAGTCCTAGGATGGCCTGGCCGATGTTCTTGACAATCGGCCTCTTTGTCAACGACATGACAAAACCGGCTCCCAGAAGCACGAAAGCAAGGACAACGGTGTTGATCCAGAAGCCCGTAGCCGCTATGATCCAAGCGATTACGGTCGTACCGATGTTCGCTCCCATAATCACGCTGATACCTTGCTGCAGCGATAGGGTAGCGACACCCACGAGGCTGGCCACCATGATAGTCGTAGCGCTGGAAGACTGGACGACAGCGGTGATGCCGACACCGGATAAAATCTGTTTCAGAGGCGACCTGGAGGTCATCCATTTCTCAAATCTCCTCAGCCGGTCGCCGCAGGATTTCTGAATACCGGAGCTAAGCATCTCAAGTCCAAAGACAAAGAGCGCCAGAGCACCAAATAAAGTCAGCAGTTGAAGAATCATATCACAGGGAAGTGTTTAGCACACATGTAAGTTAACATAATCCAAATTGTATAACAAATAGGCGAGTGCCGCTACACAAGGGAAACTATTGATTCAGAATCGAATTTGGCTGGTGAGAATCCTTGTTTGAATGTAATTCCATCACCGAGAATCTCAATTCCGGCCGCGGTCGCCATCTCGTTCAGCAATCGAACACTGGCGGCTGCCCAAGTGAACGATCCGAAGGCAAAGAAACGTCTGTTCTTGACCAATCTGTCACAGATTGCCTCCATCAACTGACGGACAGGCGGCAATATTCCATTATTATATGTCGGCGAGCCGAGAATTACCGTGTCGTACCTGAACACGTCGCGCAAAGCGAACGAATAACTCTCCTCATTCAGATTATGGAGCGAGAATGGAATGTTATGTTCTTTCAAGGACTCAGCCAATGCCAAAGCGGCCTTTTCCGTGTTGCCGTACATCGACCCGTAAGCCAGACAGACACCGTGCTCAAGCGGCTCATAACGACTGAACTTGTCATACAATGAGACAACCTCAGGAATATGATTCTCCCATACAGGGCCGTGGGTGCTGCAAATCCGGCATATTTCCAAACCGGAAAGCTTCTTCAGCGCAGCCTGAACCGGAGCGGCATATTTCCCGACAATGTTCGAGTAATACCTCGTCATCTCGTCTTTATATTCATTGAATATGTCTGATTGCGAGTCTACTACGCTTTCCGGGAAGGTTCTGAAGGAGCCGAAGGCGTCACCGGAGAACAAAGTGCGCTCCTGCGGACACCATGTGACCATAGTCTCCGGCCAATGTACCATTGGAACCATAAAGAATTGAAGATCAACGCTTCCCAAGGAGAGACACTCGCCTTCCCTGATAACCTTGATGTTGTCCGTTATGCCTTGGTAGCCCTCGATCATCGGTACAGCCTTGGCGTTGGTGACAATCACGCATTCGGGATATTCCTGTCTGACAACCGCCTGAAGCGCACTATGATCTGGCTCCATGTGGTTGACAATCAGGTAGTCAACCTTCCTGTCCCCTATCTCGCTCTTGATGTTGGCCAGTAATTCGTCCTTGAACGCCACCGCTGCCGTGTCAATCAGCGCGACCTTTTCGTCCACAACAAGATAGGAATTGTAGCTGACTCCATAAGGAAGCGGCCACTGCCGCTCGAAGAGTTTTGTCTGCAGGTCATTGACTCCCACAAAACGGATTCTTTCAGATAGTCTCATCGTTTATAAAACCTTCTGTCCGAATGCGGCCCGGTTCTTCGCCGGCCGCACCTCGACAAGTAATAGACAAATTTACGAAACGTATTCCGCTTTTTCTTAAATTTGCGTTATGATAAGCCAAAAATAAACGCCAAAGTACTACTAACAAAAATGTTCCGATAGTAAACATTTTTGTTTTACATATTATTAGACAATATATTTATAGAATATGCTAGACATGCACCAAGATTCGGGCAAAAGCATGATGCTCCCCCCTCTTCCTGAAAGGATGAGGCCTAAAAGCCTGTCGGAATATGTCGGGCAGAGGCACCTTGTAGGGGAAGGATGCATCCTGAGGAAGATGATCGAGAACGGGAATCTCTCGTCGTTCATCCTTTGGGGGCCGCCGGGAGTCGGCAAGACTACTCTTGCCGGAATCATCGCCCAGACTTTGTCCAGAGACTTCTACACCCTGTCGGCGGTCAGCGCCGGCGTGAAGGACGTGCGAGATGTCATCGACAAGGCCAGAAGCGCTTCCGTGTTCTCCAACGGGGCGGCTCCGATCCTGTTCATAGATGAGATCCACCGGTTCAACAAGGCCCAGCAGGACGCTCTGCTCGGCGCTGTGGAGAACGGTACCATCATACTCATAGGTGCGACGACCGAGAACCCGTCGTTCGAGGTGATAACACCGCTACTCTCCCGCTGTCAGGTCTTCGTGCTGAAACCATTGGAAATCAAAGATCTGCAAACTCTGCTGGATCATGCACTGAAAAACGATGTGCTTCTGAGGGACAAGGACATAGAGATAAGGGAGACCGAGGCAATGTTCCGCTACAGCGGAGGCGACGGAAGGAAACTGCTCAACGTCCTTGAGATTGTGGTCGATTCATCCGCCGGCGACGGGTCGCGCATCGTCATTGACAATGAGACGGTTACAAACTGCCTTCAAGAGAACATGGCGATCTACGACAAGGACGGCGAGATGCACTACGACATCATCTCGGCATTCATCAAGTCAATCCGTGGCTCCGATCCGAACGCCGCGGTCTACTATCTCGCCAGGATGCTGGACGGCGGCGAGGATCCCCTTTTCATAGCGAGAAGGCTCTGCATATCGGCATCCGAGGATGTCGGCCTTGCCAACCCGAACGCGTTGCTGCTTGCGAACTCCTGCTACCAGATCGTCCATCAGATCGGCATGCCGGAAGCCCGCATCCCTCTCTCGGAAACCACAATTTACCTTGCAAGCTCTCCTAAAAGTAATGCCACTTATCTTGCTATCAATAAAGCCATTGAATTTTCCTCCCAGAACAAGCAGGCGGCAGTGCCTCTTTATTTGAGGAACGCCCCCACGAAGCTGATGGAGGAACTTGGCTACGCCGACGGCTACAAGTACGCCCACGACTTCCCGGGACATTTCGCTGATCTGGAGTTCATGCCGGAGGGACTTGAGGGAACCGTGTTCTACGAACCTGCATCTAACCCTCAGGAAGACAGGCTGAAAGCCTATCTGCAAGCATGCTGGCCAAAGTACTACTCCAAAAAGTAACACATTTTACTATTTTTTTTTGTAAGTTTGTAGCTTAATATATCCAAAGAAGATGATTACTCAGATTCTCATCCTGCTCGCCGGCCTTGCGCTGGTTGTTCTCGGAGCCGACTGGCTTGTCGAGGGTTCCTCCACAATAGCCAGAAAAGCCGGCCTGAGCGAGTTCGTTATCGGCCTCACGATCGTCGGCATCGGAACATCCTTGCCGGAATTCGTGGTGAGTATGACCGGCGCACTTAAAGGAAGCGCGGACATCGCCATAGGCAATGTTGTAGGCTCAAACATATTCAACGTTCTTCTAATACTTGGTATAACCGCGCTGCTCAGGCCTATAGAGATGACGAAGGACAATGTCCGCGTCGACATACCGCTGAACATCGGTGTCACCGCGCTGCTGATAGTGTTCGGAATGCATCTTACATTGTTCGGCATCGGACGCGAGGACACCCTTACCAGAATGGACGGCATTATATTCCTTATACTTTTCGCCGCTTACATGTACTGGTCCTTCAAGTCAGGCAAGTCCGACGAGGAAGTGCCGGAAGAGTCAAACAGGAAAACCGGAGTGGCCGCATTGATGATTGTCGGCGGCCTTGCGGCATTGATCTTCGGCGGCGACAAATTCGTGGACAGCGCGACCAGCATAGCCCGTATGCTGAACATCAGCGACAAATTCATAGCCGTGACGATCCTCGCGGGAGGAACCTCCATGCCGGAGCTTGTAACCTGCGTGGTCGCCGCCGCCAAGAAGAAAGGCCAGCTGGCACTCGGCAACATCATAGGATCCAACATCTGCAACATCCTTCTGATACTCGGCGCCTCGTCCGTAGCGTTCAGACCTCATGCCGGCTCTCCTTCCGGCCTGTCCTTCGGCGGTATGACATTCGCAGATCTCGGCATCCTGCTGCTGAGCGCCATCCTCCTCTCTGTCATCGCCTTCACGGGAAAGGGACGGAAACTGGACAGAGCGGAAGGCCTGGTCTTCCTCGCATGCTACGCCGCCTACATGGCCTGGCTGATCATCAATCTGTAAATGAATATATTAACTTACATAAATAATGAAATTCAAACCCACTGATTACCGGCTTGTGAATGTCGGCACCGGAAAAGAGTTCGAGGATGCCGGTTGGTCGCTTGCAGACCCGCAGGCTCCCTCACCTTCCTTGGTCAGAGCTGTCTACGAAAACGAGAAATTCACGCCCAGAGACGACCTGAAGGGGCTTTACAGGTACGCCGAATGGCTTCCGGTCAGACGTACACTCAGAAACTCCCACGCCCCTGTGACCTACAAGAGCAAGGGGCTGGCGGATCTGCTCGGCATGGAGAACCTCTACATCACCTTGTCCGGCTATGTTCCCAAGCGCGGGGCAAGGATGGAAACCTGCTCGTTCAAGGAAACAGAGGCTTTCTCCGTCTGCGCGAGGCTCCCGAAGAACGACAAGCGTGTACTTGTCGTCCAGTCAGCCGGCAACACGGCAAGGGCATTCGCCCGCGTATGCTCGGACAATGACATTCCTGTCGTCATCTGCATCCCGAACGACAACATCAGCGACCTTTGGTTCCTTAAGAAGCTGAAGTCCTGCGTAAAGGTCATCGCGACACCGAACGGCACGGACTACTACGACGCTATCGCTCTCGGGGAGAAGCTTTGCAAGGACCCTCGCTATCTTGCGGAAGGAGGTGCGAAGAACGTCGCCCGCAGAGACGGCATGGGAACCACCATACTCAGCGCTGTCGAGGTGATCGGACGTATTCCTGACGCCTATTTCCAGGCGGTCGGCAGCGGAACAGGAGCCATCGCGGCCTGGGAGAACGCATGCAGACTGGCAAAGGACGGTAGGTTCGGCGAGAACAGGATGAGGGTCTACTGCGCGCAGAACTCTCCTTTCACCCTGATGTACGATTCATGGAAAGCCGGGTCAAGAGAGCTTGTACCAATCACTCCCGAGGAGTCAAGAGGAAAGGCCGAGGTGATTCTCGCCAAGGTTCTGTCCAACAGAAAACCGCCTTACAGCCTTGCCGGCGGCCTGTTCGATGTCCTCAAGGAGTCGAACGGAGATTTCTACAAGGTGTCCAACGACCAGATCGTCTACTGGATGCTCCAGTTCTTCAACAAGGAGGGATACGACATCTTGCCGGCGGCGGCCTGCGCTGTCGCGGCGTTGAAGAATGCACTGGAGGACGGTGTGGTGAAGAGAGACGAGACCGTGATGCTGAACATCACAGGCGCGGGTATGCTGAACGCCACCAGCAAAGGCTTCGAGATGAAGAAGCCAGATCTGATTCTCAGCACGGATCTTTCCGCCGAAGAGGTGATCGCCAGTGTCGACCGACTGTTTTAAATCGTGATATATCGCCAGGTTCGGGCAGCAAAAAGCTGAATTCCAAATTTTGCACGTTACCAAAATTTGAAATTCAGTTTTTCTGCTGCTTGAAAGTGTTATAGAAAAAAAATATTTATATAGATAACTAATCTGTTTCAATACTTATAAGACAGCAAAATATACTCCATACCAAATTATTGGGCAGAATATACACAGCGTTCAGAAAATAAAAATTCCAAAATTTTGATAACGTGCAAAATTTTGGAATTTTCTATTTTTGAACGCCCTTATCGTTTCGGAAAAAGCGTTAATTATTCCTGACGAAGCGGCTCGCCGGAGACGAGACGCTCCTTGGACTCCACAGGGTTGGCGTAGATTCTTAGGAATATGTCGCGGAGGTCGGCGCGGTTCAGGCGGCGCTCCACCTTGTCAAGCTTATGCTCGGTGTAGTCGGTGAATTTCTCCACATCCTCCGGTGTGTATAGCTCGGCGTACTTGTAGCAACGGTTGACAAGGTCGTAGGCGATGTAGTTGGTCTTCCAAAGCTGGTAGCCGGCGATGATCCGCTTGTCCACGGCATGCCTGATGGCCTGATAGCGGTCGTTCTTGTCGCAATGCGAGGCAAGCTCGATCTCGTCCGGAGTGATGGGAAGGCCGAAGTTCAGATGAACGTCACCCTTCTGCTGCCTGATGCCCATAACAATGCTGTGCAGATCCTCCGTCTTGGTCTTCACATACTTCTGGGTTCTGGAGATCAGTATCTCACGAGCCTTGCGGATGTCGCACGGCTCATATTCATAGGAGATGCTCAGAGGGATGATGTTCAGCTCGGCGAAGTTCTCCGCGAAGGATTTGGTACCGCTCATGTCCAGCATCTTGAGGAGTCCCTGCTCCGTCGTGTCGATGCCGTCCTTCGTGCGTCCTTGTCTCTGTGCCAACCAGATAGAAGATTTTCCTGAAGTGATTGTCTGACGGATGTACTTGGACAGCACCTGGGATGAAAGATAGAGTTCCCTTGCCGAGATGCCTCTGATCACGCGGATCATCCTATTGGAACGAAGGAGGTACTCTACAGTCTTGCTCTGCTTGATCAGGTTGTCGCCCACGCAGATCTCGGTCATCGGAATGTGGTTCCTGAACAAAACGACCTGGGTGATGGCGGGATCCAGGATGATGTCCCTGTGATTGGACATCGCCAGGAACTTACCCTTCATTTCCTTGATGTAGCTGATGCCGTCATAGGAGAAGTTGTGGATGGTGTGATCCATGCACCATGACACAGCCCTGTTCATCACAATCTCCTGAAACTCATCAATATTATGAACACTCTTCAAGGCATTCCGAAGGAATGTCATCGGCTCGTCAGGGAAAAGATATTCAGAAATAGCAAGTACCGCGGGATGATTCGCGACCTTGTTCAAGGCCTCGACCGCTTCGGCGTCATTATAAGGACAGATGCTGTCAAATTCAGATGTATCAGCCATAATAAATCATCGTTTGTAAGGTGCAAATGTAATCAAATTACTTAATATTACAAAGGCTGGACCGCGTCCATCAGGAACCGCGGCGGAAAAGGAGCGAGCTGTCACCGTAGCTGAGGAAGCGGAAACCATTGGAAAGCGCATAGTCGTAGATGGTCTTCCAGTCTCCGCCCACAAATGCCGAAATCAACAGAATCAGTGTGCTTTCCGGCTGGTGGAAGTTCGTGACCAGAATGTCCACAAGCCTGAAGCGGAAGCCCGGCACGATGATGATCCTGGTGCCGACCTTCAGTTCGTCAAGATCATTCTTCTCCAGATAGGAGATGATGGCTCCGAGCGATTCCCTCACTGAATATTCATAGTCCCGTTCGTACGGAACCCATTGCCCGACATCCTCGGGTTTTCCTTTCTCGATGCAGCTGACACCGACATAATACAATGACTCAAGCGTTCTTACGGAGGTGGTGCCGACCGCTATCAGCTTTGACTTGTTGTCTCTGATACGCTTTAGAAGGTCTAATGAGACCACGAAAGGCTCGCGGTGCATCGGGTGGTCGGCGACATCGGAACTCTTTACGGGAAGGAATGTGCCGGCTCCGACGTGCAGGCAGACATTCTCACGGTCGATTCCCTTGGCGGAAATGCCGTCAAGCACCCGCTGGGTGAAATGGAGACCGGCGGTAGGCGCCGCGACAGAGCCCCTGATCCTGGCGTAAAGAGTCTGATAGCGCTCGGTGTCGATGGATTCCGTAGCCCTGTTCAGATAAGGAGGAATAGGAACGGTTCCGCAAAGCTCCAGAACGCGCGAGAAGGGGTTGCCGTCCCGCCAGGAAAACTCCACTATGCCGGTCTCGCCGTTTCTCTCGACAAGATCAGCCTTCAGCCCCATAGCGGCGACAATCTCGTCTGAATCGGGATTGTAAAGAGTCAGGGAATCGTTTTTCCAACGCTTGGCGTTGCCGATCACACATTTCCATCTGCAACGCTCCGTCGAGGCGAAAGCGGTGTTGTACTCCGGAGGATCAATCGGCTCAAGGCAGAAGATCTCGATGTGCGCTCCTGTCTCACGCTGAAAATGAAGCCTGGCCGGCACGACCTTGGTGTCATTGAAGACCATCAAGGCTCCTTCCGGAAGCAATTCCGGAATATTCCTGAAGACATATTCATCGACCTTGCCGTCCTCATAGCGGAGCAGTTTGGATGCGTCGCGCTCGGCGAGGGGATATTTCGCGATGCGCTCGTCGGGAAGATTGTAATTATAGTCCTCAATATGTATTGAAGGTATCATCGTCATGAGAGTTTAAAATCCGCACAAAGTTAACTTAAGTAATAGAAATATCAAATTCTCATCATTGCCACCGACAGCGGGACTTTTCTATAATTGTGTAAATATTATTAAAATGTTTAGTTGGAAATTTGGGTTTACAATCGTAAATATTATAATAACATTTGATTACAAAACTTAAATACGAACAAAGTTAAGAATCGTATAATAATTAATTCTGATTAAAAGGAACTTATATATCTAAACTATTGATTATCAGAGAATATTATCTATTTACCTATATAAGTGGATAACTTCTTTCGTGTTAATTAGCCGGATAGCACGGGAATGAGGGTAAAATTAAGCTGTTATCTATAATGAATATCATTAATAATAAGAATCTTATACAAATCTATCTAAATTCTATTCTAAACAAGTTAGCCTTATTCTTTTTATTTTGTTTACTTTTGTAACTTTACAAATGTTATTTGTATTTACACTATTTAATGTTAACTTTGTAAACAAATCACATTTGTAATGAACAAGAGATTGCAGCAGTTCCTTTCGGCGGAGAACATCACACAGTCGCAGTTCGCGGACAGGATCGGTGTGACCAAGGCGAGTGTCTCACACATCCTTTCCGGTAGAAACAAACCGGGGTTCGATTTTATAGAGAATATGGCAGCCTGCTATCCGAATCTGAACCTTGACTGGCTGATCGGAGGCAAGGGCCGAATGTACAAGGGGACAGAGCCGGCGGTGGCGGCTCCGCAAGTCCCTGAGAATCGCCAATCCCCTGCCTATGACCAGGACAGCGGTCTTTTATTCGATTCCCACGAGCCTGATTTGTTCCCAAAAGAGACGGAAGTCTCTGAGAATAAGGGGGTGACGACTCCAGTCTCCCCTGCCGAACCTAAAGACAATCCGCCAAGGATCACCAAAATTCTGGTGTTTTACGACAACGGGACGTTCAAGGAGATTGAATAGTTCGTCGGCGGGAAAATGTTTGGAGAAAAAGTCTTCGGCGTTCTGTTGAAATTGTCTAAATTTGTGTTCGATTAATCAAAAGCGCAAAATGTACAGACAACTCATCAGACCGATTTTGTTCAAGTTCCCGCCGGAGACCGCACACAACCTGACATTCAAAGGACTGGATCTCCTTCGCCGGATTCCGTTCGCCGGAAAGCTGATGAAACTTATCTACAGGCATAAGACACCTTCCCTGTCAAGAAACCTATTCGGGATAGACTTCCCTTCTCCTGTAGGCCTTGCCGCCGGTCTGGACAAGAACGGTGAGCATTACAATGAGCTGTCGTGGTTCGGATTCTCGTTCATCGAGATCGGCTCCCTCACTCCGGAAGCCCAGCCAGGCAATCCCAAGCCGAGACTGTTCAGGCTCCCGCAGGACAACGCCATCATCAACAGGATGGGTATCAACAACAAAGGAGTCCACAACGCGATCGAGCATATTCAAAAAGACCCTCCCAAGACCATCATCGCCGCCAGCATAGCGAAGAACAGCGTGAGCGCCTCCGACGAGGATATCATCGCGGACTACAAGAAAGCCTTCTCCTACATGTATGACTTCGTGGACTTGTTCACAATCAATGTCTCCTGTCCTAATGTGCAGGGGCTGCAGAACCTTCAGGATGTTTCCTATCTATCTGATATTCTCGACCCTTTGCTTGATTTGAGAGTCTGCTACGACGAGTACAGGCCGATTCTGGTCAAGGTCTCCCCCGACATACCGTTCGAGGAACTGGACGAGATTCTCAAGTACTGCCTCCAGTCAGGTATCGACGGCATTGTGGCCGGTAACACGACCAGATCACGGGAAGGACTTAGGACAAGCAAGGAAAAAGTGGACAAGATCGGCAACGGAGGGCTTTCCGGAGCGCCTTTGTTCAAGAAAAGCCTCGCCACGGTCAAGCATATTCATGAATTCACATCCGGCAGGCTTCCGATCGTCGGCGTGGGCGGCATAATGACCCCCGGGCAGGCGAAGGAGATGCTCGACGCGGGAGCGAGCCTGATAGAGATCTACACGGGATTCATCTACGAGGGGCCGTCAATTGTAAAGAAAATCAACAAGTACCTGGAAGCCACAAGTTTGGCTAAGTAATTCTGAATCATCATGACACAAGCGTCAATCTGCACTATCGGCGACGAGATTCTGATCGGCCAGATAGTTGACACCAATTCATCGCACATCTCCTCCGCCCTTGAGGACATAGGAGTCAAGGTCACACGGATGCTCTCGATCGGAGACGCCCGCGACGAGATCGTTAACAACCTGACAAACGAACTGAGCGCCAATCAGATAGTCATCACTACCGGAGGCCTCGGACCGACCAAGGATGACATCACGAAGGCAGCCCTCGCCGAGATCTCCGGGAGCAAGGGCTACGTGGTGAACGAGGCTCAGCTCAAGATCGTCCACGAGATCCTTCACGCGCGGGGACTCGATGTACTGGACATCAACAAGGCCCAGGCCCTTGTTCCCGACACTTGCGAAGTAATTGTCAATCACCTCGGTACAGCACCCATCATGGTGTTCCGCTTCCCTGCCTCGCGCTTCGGCCACGCAGCCACCCTCTATGCGCTCCCCGGAGTCCCGTTCGAGGCTGTAGGCGCGATTCCGGACATCATCAAAGACATAAGGACGCACGAAAGCCTCTCCGACATATTCCATAAATGCGTGATGGTCTTCGGCTTGGCCGAATCCGCCCTGTCGAAGGTAATAGAGTCATGGGAGGACAGTCTGCCGGAGGACATGCATCTTGCGTACCTTCCGAACCCGCTGACCGGCGTCCGCCTGAGGCTCTCCATCTACGGTGGCCGCAAGGAGGATGAGGAAAAGCGCATAGACGCGGAATTCGCACGGCTGAGACCGCTTCTTGGAGAGAAGATATATTCATACAAGGACGACACGCTGGAAAGCGCCATAGGGGCGATTTTCCGAGGCTCCGGGAAGACACTCAGCGCGGCTGAATCCTGCACGGGCGGCAAGATCTCCTCGCTGATCACCTCTGTGCCAGGCTCATCAGAGTACTACCTCGGCTCAGTGACATCATACGCCATCCCGGTCAAGGAGAAAGTGCTCGGGGTACCAGGATCCACGATCAATGAACACGGTGTCGTCAGTTCCGAAGTCGCGGCAGCGATGGCCGAAGGGGTCAGGAAACTGACCGGAAGCGACTACGCCGTCTCCACCACCGGACTTGCCGGGCCGGGCGGCGACGAGAGCAACCCTGTCGGCACAGTCTGGATCGGAGTCGCCGGACCTAACGGGACCAGGACGGTGAAAAAGGTCTACAAGAATGACCGAAATAGGAACATCGAGAGATTTGCGGCAGCCGCACTCGATGAATTACGGCTCTTAGTTCTCGAAGACCTATCTAAATAACAATCAACACTTGTAACAAAATAGTTTGGCACATAAACATTTTTGTTACAAGTGTTGACTGTAGTCAATAAAACCTATCTTAAGGACTTGGAAATCACCTCATTGAAGACCCGGAGGAAATTCCCGCCCGCGATTTTCCCTATCTGATCATCGGTGTAGCCTCTTCTCGCCATTTCATCGAAGATCACCCGTATCTTAGACACGTCCTCAAGGCCCTGGGGAGTCACTTCTATGCCATCGAAATCAGATCCGAGGCCGACATGGTCGATGCCGGCGACCTTCACCGCATGGTCGATGTGATCGACGACATCCCTGTATGAAGGCCGCGGCAAAGCAGCCAGCTCATCCTGAACGGCGTTCCAGGCCGCAGCTTTCTCCGGATTAAGCGGGTCGCTTATCCAGTCCTGCTCGGTCCAGCTTTTGGACTCAAGGCCGGAATCAGCCAGGATCTTCGCGAAAGAATCCGACAGAAAGAGGGGATAGAAATTGATCTGTATCACTCCGCCGTTGTCCGCCAACGACTTAAGCATCTCGTCCGAGAGATTGCGGCGATGATGCGCCAAGGCTCTGCAACAGGAATGCGTGGAGACAATCGGTGATTTTGAGCATCGCAGCACATCGTAGAATGTCTCGTCGGAGGCATGGGCGATGTCTATGATCATTCCGAGGCGGTTCATCTCGGCGACCACCTCCCTCCCGAACGGACTGAGACCGTGCCAGCGTGTGCCTTGCGCTGCCGAGTCAGCAATCTCATTGTCGGCATTGTGCGTGAGCGTCAAATACCTTACTCCCAGACGATGGAACACCCTAAGAAGCGGGAGCGACCTCTGGATGGGCGCACCGTTCTCCATGCCTATGAATATGGAGGTCAAGCCTTTGTCCTTGTTCTCAAGCGCCTCTTCCGGACTCGTGGCGATCGCCGCAAGATCAGTGTTCGCTCCTACTTGATCATAGATGGCACCGATCATCTCCAGCGCATGTCTTGTGGAGGCATCCGGAGCCAGATCAGGAGAGGTGTACAAGGCGAAAAAGGAGGCATCGACCCCGCCGGCCTTAAGCTTCGGCAGATCGACATGCCCCCTGCTGTTGTTCTTTCCGATGTCACGCCCGCGCATCATCATCGTGGGCGTGTCGCAATGAGAGTCAAGGACGAACATTATATTCGTGTCACTGAAGCGTTCTGGATCTTCACGATCTTGATCTTAGGATCTCCTGAGTAGCAGACACTCGCGCCTTTGCCGAGATCCAATGAGAGATTCATGCCTGGAGTGACGGTAAGCTCGGCCCCATCCAATGAGACAGCCACATCGTCAACAGACACGGAGACTGCGTCAATCTTTGAGGAGCCGCCCTTACCAGTGACATTCAATGTGTTGGCCTTGCCGGAAAGGGATAGTTTGGCACTGCCGGCCGTACTGACGGAGGCGGTCTCCGCCTGACCGTTGATGGCAAGCTCGGCGGAACCCGAATTGTTGACCTCAAGTGTCTTGGCGGAATATTCCAGAACAACGCTCGCGTTTCCTTCTGCATTGACAGTGACTTTGTCCTCCGCCTTGACATTGACGGACGACAGTTTCGCCTTCTTGCTGACAGTAATCACGGCGGATTCACCGGCATGGATGTTAAGATTCGAGACGCTCGATGTGCCGGAAAGCTCCAGCGTGAACTTCGGAGCATTGATGTCCTTATCGCAGGAGAACGTGCAGTTATCGCTCAACGTAACAGCCTTAAGTGACGGGACATAAACCGTAGCTTCAAGTACCGGATCATCACTGTTCTTTCCCTTGAACGACTTTTTCACCTCCTTCGGAATTGATTTGTCATCAACACCGATGTAAAGTGTGCCAGCCTTGACGTAGCATTGAACATAACTCTCAAAGGCATCGTTGACCTTGAATTTGGCGCTGTAGCCATCACTCTCGACAAATGACACCTTAAAACCGTCCGACACCGAGATGGCGTCGAATTCTGAATATTCATGCTCTATTGTTCTGGTCTGCGCCATTGAAAGCGTCGACATTGAAGCGACGGCAAAGGTAGCCGCAAGCAAAGACTTGATGTTCATAACACTAACTATTTAAAGATTATTCTTCCAATTTTTCGATCAAGGACTCCCATTCGGCAGTCTTGTGGTCGAGTTCGCGCTTGTCCTCAAGGTAGGTTCTCGTAAGTTCCATGATGTCGTCATCAGGCCCGGGGTTGGAGAGGATCTTCTCGATGTCCTTCATCCTGGCTTCCACCTTGCCTATCTCCGTTTCCAGAAACTCAACCCTGTGGCGGATCCTCCGGATTTCCTTGGAATCATTGCGCCGTTGCTCGAATTCCTTCTGCGCCTGCTCCTTCTGGACTGCCGCCTCCCCTTTTGAGCGATCATCGGCAGATCCGCCCTTGACACAAGAATCCTTAGACGGCGCAAAACGCCTCTCAAGCTCCTGAAGGTTCTCTATCTTCCTCTCTTCCAGGAACTCATGGACACTCCCAAGATGCTCCTTCACGCGTCCGTCGCGGAACTCGTACATCTTGTCAACCAATCCCTCAAGGAAGTCACGGTCATGGGAGACAACAATAAGAGTGCCATCATAGGACTTCAGGGCTTGTTTGAGAATATCCTTGGACTTTATGTCCATGTGGTTGGTCGGCTCGTCAAGCGCCAGCACATTGTACGGTTGGAGCATGAACTTCGCCATGCCAAGACGCGCGCGCTCGCCTCCGGAAAGCACGCTGACCTTCTTGTCGATGTCCTCACCCCGGAAAAGGAACTGGGCAAGGATGTCACGGAGCTTGTTCCTAACATCCCCTACAGCGATGTTGTCGAGGGTCTCCCAGACCGTCAGATTGCGGTCAAGGATGTCCTCCTGATTCTGGGCGTAATAGCCTATGGAGACATTGTGGCCAATCCTGGCCTCACCGCTGATCGGCTGCAACTGTCCCATTATCACTCGCATGAGTGTTGTCTTACCCTCGCCGTTCCGACCTATCAGCGCAACCTTCTCTCCCCTTCTGACCTCAATCCCGGCATTTCTGAAAACCACCTTTCCAGGATAGCCCACAGTAAGATCCTTTCCTTGGAAAACAATGTCGCCCGAACGAGGGGCGGGCGGGAACTTGACAGTCAGCGTCACGTTGTCGGTCTCGTCAATCTCCACTCTCTCAAGCTTTTCCAACTGCTTGATCCTGGACTGGACCTGATTCGATTTCGTCGGTTTGTAGCGGAAGCGGTTGATGAAATCCTCCGTCTTCTCAATCATCTTCTGCTGATTCTCGTAGGCGGCGGTCTGCTGGGCAAGCCTTTCCTGACGCAATTCCAGGTACTTGGTATAAGGAACCTTATAGTCATGAATATGCCCGAGCATGATCTCCACCGTGCGGTTGGTCACGGTGTCGAGAAACCTTCTGTCATGGGAAACCAGAAGAAGTGAACCCCGGTGACTTTTCAGATAGTCTTCGAGCCACTCGATAGACTCAATGTCAAGATGGTTGGTCGGCTCGTCAAGAAGCAGGACATCAGGCTCCGACAACAGAATCTTGGCCAGTTCGATGCGCATGTTCCATCCCTGACTGAACGTCTCGGTCTTCCTGCCGAAATCCTCGTCCTTGAAGCCTAGACCGAGCAGCGTCTTCTGGGCCAGGACCTCGGGAGGCTCTGACTGGCTTATGGCCATCGCATCCGTCAAGTCATTGAGGCGATTGATGAGCGAAAGATATTCATCCGACTCATAGTCAGTCCTTTGCGCAAGCTGCAAATTGATGTTGTCAAACTCGGACTGCATCTGGGAGATCTGGTCAAAGGCCGTCAGTGTCTCTTCAAGCACCGTCCTACCCTTGTGATGCTCCATGATCTGGGGAAGATAGCCGATGCGAAGATCGTTCGGCTTGTCTATGCTTCCGGAAGTCGGGGACTGAAGCCCGCAGATGAGTTTCATTATGGTTGACTTGCCGGAACCGTTTTTGCCGACAAGACCTATCTTGTCCTTCTCACTGATGTGAAAGTCAATGCTGTCGAGCAACGTGTAGCCTCCGTAGGCCACTGTCAATCCGTTTATGGAGATCATTCCTTCCCCTCCTCTATAATCTCGTTTTCGTTTCCCTCCCGATCAGACGCCGGCTTGCAGCACCACACGCAGACCTCGTACAGAAGTACGAGAGGAGCCGCGGCGATCAACATCGAAAGCGGGTCGGCAGGAGTGATTATGGCGGCTATGCACAGAATCACCACCAGCGCATGACGGCGGTACTTCACCAAGGTGTCCCGTGTGACAATTCCCAGCTTGGACAGGATCACGACGACGATAGGAAACTCGAAAACTATTCCGAAAGCCAGGACTGTCGATGTGAACATCGAGATGTAGGAATTCAGCGAGATCGTGTTCACCACCTCCGGGCTGATCTTGTAGCCCATGAAGAAATTCAGCGAGATCGGCACGATCAGGTAGTAACCGATCACAAGCCCAAGGTAGAAGAGGAAGGAAGCCGCCAGAAAGGAGCCTCTTATGGTCTTCTTCTCATTCTTGTACAAGGCCGGGGCTATGAATTTCCAGATCTCGAAGCACACATAGGGAAAAGACAGGATAAAACCCAGTTCGAAAGCCACCTTGAGGTGGACGAAGAACTGGGCGGAAATGTCCAGATTGACAAGCGACATCTGCATGTCGCCCATCCGCAACCATCTGTAGATGAAGAAGTCGCTGTGCGTCGGCGCCAGGATGATGCCGTCAAAGACCAAGGACTTGAAGCAGAACACCACGACACTGACAAGTGTAACAACCAGCACCGAACGGAACAACGTTCCCCTCAGTACTTCCAGATGGTCCCAGAAGGACATCTCAGCGTCTCCTGCCGCCATTATTTCTTGTCGATCTTCTCGATCTTGTCCGGAGTCTTCGCCGTGGAGTTGAGATCCTTGTCGATGTCAGAGATCTGGCTCTCAACCTCATTCATACCATCCTTGAAGCTCTTCACACCTTTTCCAAGGCCTTTCATGAGCTCAGGAATCTTCTTGCCTCCGAAAAGAAGAACAATCACAAGGGCAATGATCACAATCTGCCAAGGGCCTACAACGCCCAGAGGAACAATAAAAAACATATTCTTCAAAAATTAAGGAATCAGCTTTGTCTGTCCGAGGATTATTTCACCTCAAGGAACAATTCAAAGATTAAAAGTTTATCCAAATCATCTGTCATTGATGTGGGCCTCGATGGCTTTGACCAACTTGTCCGGACAGCGCACAGGGCGTCCGGTAGCCTTGTTGAGAAAGCCCAGGGTGACCTTACCCTCCACGCAGAGCGCGCCGTCCTGATTGTAGACCGCCTGCCTTACATGGAGCTTGGCCATCGGAACCTCATCTATCATGGCGACAGCGCGTACCACATCACCCATCTTGGCCGGGAGCCTGTAACGACATTCTACCGTGACGATCGGTATGGTCACGCCATCCTCCTCACATTTTTCTATAGGGTACCCGCAATCGATCATCAGGGTGTTCCTGGCGCACTCGAAATAACGGATGTAGTTCGAGTGGTGGACAATGCCCATCTGGTCGGTTTCATAGTACCTGACAGGGAAAGAAGTCTCGGAATATACCATAACAAAAATGTTAATACCTAAAACAACTTTGTTTCACTACTTGCTTTTCAATGTAGCCAAAGCCTTTTCGTAGCTTTCAATCTTAGAAAGGCTATCGGCCTCCTTCTTGCGTTCGAGAGCGATGACTTTCTCAGGCGCATGGGCAACAAAGCTCTCGTTGCCGAGTTTTTTCCTCACGGAAGCGAGGAATCCGCGCTGGTGCTCAAGCTCCGCCTCGATCTTCCTGACCTCTTCCTCCACATCCACAAGACCGGCCAGTGGAACGAACAGCTCAACCGTACGGACAAGCATCGAAACTCCGGCGGACTCGCCGAAATCAGCGACCTTCTCGACCGAAGAGACGTTGGCGAGCTTGGTGACGAGCGGGAGCATATTCATAGGGAAGTCACCTTTCACCTTCAAGGAAAGGCTTTCCCTCGGAGAGATGCTCTTCTGCTGGCGGATGCCACGGATACCGTTGACGGACTCCTGGGCGATGCCGAACTCCTCGATGACCTTGCGATCGACCTCCCCGGCACGCGGGGTCGGCTGGTACATGATGGTCTCCCCTTCCTTACGCTCAGCCATCGACTGCCAGAGTTCCTCCGTGATGAACGGCATCACCGGATGAATCATTTTCAGAAGCTTCTCAAAGAATATGATCGTGGCGTCGTAAGTCTCCTTGTCGATGCCTTCGCCGAAAGCCGGCTTGACAGCCTCAAGGTACCAGGCGCAGTAGTCATCCCAGAAAAGCTTGTAGATGCTCATCAGCGCGTCGGAGATCCTGAACTTCGAATAATGATCCTCGACTGCCTCGACAGTCTGATTAAGTTTACTGTCAAACCACTTGACCGCCAACTTATTGACATCACTCTGCTGAAGCGACGCATCAATAGTCCATCCTTGCACGAGGCGGAAAGAGTTCCAAATCTTGTTGCAGAAATTCCTGCCCTGCTCCACCTGAGACTCGTCGTAGAATATGTCGTTGCCGGCAGAGGAGCAAAGGAGCATTCCTATCCTCACGGCATCGGCGCCGTACTTGGCGATAAGGTCAAGCGGATCCGGGGAGTTGCCGAGAGTCTTGGACATCTTCCTGCCCAGTTTGTCACGCACGATTCCGGTGAAATAGACGTTCCCGAAAGGAATGTCGTTCATGAACTCCTCTCCGGCCATGATCATCCTCGCCACCCAGAAGAAGATGATGTCGGGACCCGTAACCAAGTCATTTGTAGGATAATAGTAAGCAAGATCCTTGTTTGGCTTGTGGTCAGGATGCCCAGGCTTCTCAGGGTCGAAGACAGAGATCGGCCACAGCCAGCTTGAGAACCACGTGTCAAGCACATCGTCGTCCTGCCTTAAGTCAGCCGCGGTAAGCGACGGATCGATCTTCCGTGCGGCGGCCAGGGCCTTTTCCGGAGTCTCCTCCACAACGATCTGTCCGTCAGGAAGATAGTAGGCCGGGATACGCTGTCCCCACCAGAGCTGGCGGGAAATGCACCAGTCGTGGGCGTTCTCCATCCAGTGGCGGTAAGTGTTGCGGTACTTGTCGGGGATGAGCTTGATCCTGCCAGACTCCACGCTTTCAAGAGCCTTGGCGGCGAGATCCTCCATCCTTAGGAACCACTGGGCCGACAACTTCGGCTCGATCACGGCGTTCGTCCTTTCAGAATAACCCACAGGCGAGGTATATTCCTCTATCCTCTCAAGATTGCCGGACTCCTCCAGCATCTTGACAATCTTCTTTCTGGCCTCGAAACGATCCTCACCCACCAGGATCTGAGCCTTCTCGTTCAACCTGCCGTGATCATCTATGATGTCCAGGACAGGAAGGTTGTGACGCAGTCCGATCTCGTAGTCGTGGGCGTCGTGCGCCGGAGTGACCTTAAGGCAGCCTGTTCCGAAATCCATCTCGACATAGCTGTCCTCCACAACAGGGATCTCCCTGTTGATCAATGGAATCAGAACCTTCTTCCCTTTCAGCCAATGATGCCTCTCGTCCGCGGGATTCACGCAGATGGCGGCGTCGGCCATGATGGTCTCCGGACGTGTGGTGGCGATCACGAGATACTTGTCGGTCGGATTGCCGTTGCCGTCGGAGATGTAGTACCTGAGGTGATAGAAATGGCTCTTCGTGTCCTTGTGCACGACCTCGTCGTCACTGATAGCGGTCAGAGCCACAGGATCCCAGTTCACCATCCTCACTCCTCTATAGATCATACCTTTCTTATAGAAATAGCAGAAAGTGGCGATCACAGCGTCCGACAAGGCCGGCTCCATCGTGAAGCGCGTGCGATCCCAGTCACAGGAAGCCCCCAGCTTGCGGAGTTGCCGGAGGATGATGCCGCCGTGTTCCTCTTTCCACTCCCAGGCATATTTCATGAACTCGTCGCGGGTCAGATCCTCCTTCGATATTCCCATACCCTTGAGCTTGGCCACAACCTTGCTTTCGGTGGCGATGGAGGCGTGGTCGGTCCCGGGCACCCAGCAGGCGTTCTTCCCGTCCATCCTCGCCTTACGGATCAGCACATCATTCAGCGTGTTGTTCAGCACGTGGCCCATGTGAAGGATTCCCGTCACGTTAGGTGGCGGAATCACTATAGTGTACGGTTCTTTCTCGTTCGGTTCCGAGTGGAAGCACTTATGCTCGGTCCACCAGGCATACCATTTGTCTTCTACTTCCGCCGGATTGTACTTCGCGGAAAGCTCTTTTTTCTCGCTCATATTTTGCTAACAATATACAAAGTTTACAAATATAGCACATTTTTCACTAAATTTGCCTTAAAAACACACAGATACTATGGAAGGGAAACAAGAAATCAAATTGGAGATCAGACCGGAAATCGCAAGAGGCACATACTCAAACCTTGCGATCATCTCTCACTCGCACAGCGAATTCGTCATCGACTTCGCCACCATCCTGCCGGGTATGGACAAACCGGACATCAGCAACCGCATCCTGATGACACCGGAGCATGCCAAGCGTCTGTTGAACGCCTTGATGGACAATGTCACGAAATACGAATCGCAGTTCGGTCTCATCAAGCTCGGAGGCGTACAGCCGCAGGGCGACGGGACATTCAACCTCGGTGACCTGCCTAACTTCGGCCCTAACGGAGCTAAATCATAACTTAAGATGAACGACTTCAAGAACATCAAAGCTTTTACGTTCGACATAGACGGCGTGATGACGGACGGTGGCATACTCGCCGATCTTGAGGGACAGCTTTACAGGACTTTCGACGCCAAGGACGGTTTTGCCGTCAGGATGGCCAGTCTGAACGGCTTCCCTGTCGGCGTGATCACTGGAGGGCGCTCACAAAGCATCAGAGCGCGGTTCAGTACGAACGGCATCAATCCCGAGGACATCTACCTCGGCTCACGGAACAAAATCGAGGACTTTGAGGATTTCTGCAAGAGGCATAACCTAAAGCCCGAAGAAGTAATGTATTTCGGTGACGACATCCCGGACATCGAAGTCATCAGGGCAGCCGGAATCGGTGTCTGTCCGAGCGATGCCGTCGATGAAGTCAAGGAAGCCGCCGACATCGTCTCGGAACGCCCGGGCGGAAAAGGCTGCGTGCGCGAGTACATGGAGAAAACCATGAAGGCGCAGGGACGCTGGGTCTTCGACGCGCTCGCCTACAAGAAAAAATTCTAAAAGCTCCCTGAATATGGACACACACGGAAAGAAGATCATCCTGGCCTCCAACTCCCCTCGAAGACGCGAGCTGCTCGCCGGCCTTGGCATAGAATTCACCGTCGATGCGGACACTTCGTTTGTCGAGGAATATTCTCCTGACACTCCGCACGTTAAGATCCCCGAGCTGATGTCGGAGGGCAAGTCCATGGGGTTCCACCGCGAGCTGGAGGACGACGAGATTCTCATCACGTCCGACACGATGGTACTGTGCGGAAGCGAGATTCTTGGCAAGCCCCAAGACAGGGCGGACGCGGTAAGAATGCTCAGACTGCTTTCCGGCCGTGAGCATCAGGTGATCTCTGCCGTGACAATCCGCGACAGAAACGGGAAAAAGACTTTCTCCGTCAGCACGGATGTCTATTTCAAAGACTTGTCCGACAGTGAGATAGACTACTACATCGACAACTATAAACCATTCGACAAGGCCGGTGCCTACGGCATACAGGAATGGATCGGCTACATCGGCATCACTCGTCTGGACGGATCATTCTACAATGTCATGGGCTTTCCTACCCAAAGATTCTATGATGAACTTCAGGATTTTCTCTTATAAGACATCTCATGAGCCGACAAGGCGTAAGCTTTCCGTGCTCTTCTCGCTGACGATCCTCTGGCTTGCCGTGCTTACAGGCTGCAACCAGGACGTTTTCGTAAGGCACATTGACCCGTCACAACGCGACTTCACGATCAAGGAAGACGGTGACTCATTGCTCATCCGCTTCAAGTCAAGTGATTGGAGAGTCACGGCTGTCGAAAGAAAGGGCCAGAGATATTACCCCGGCATCCAAGCCTCCACATCAGACGGCAAGATGACTCTCGGCGACTTCACAATCCATCTCAGAAAAAACGGCGTGAAAGAGTTGGCGGTGACCTTCGATCCTAACTTCTCCGATGCTGAGAACGAAGTCAAGATATTCATTGCCAACAACTACGAAGAGGATTCCGTACTTGTCCGGCAGCCGGCCTCGTCCGGTTACGACTTGGAGGATCTGGTTTGGAGCGAGGAGGTCGTCCGCCTGAATTCATGGAATGAGATCGAGGAGGCATGGGGGCTGTGCTTCAAGAATCTGACTCCTGACACGCTGCGGATTGAGAAGAAGGTTTTTGAAGGGGCGAAAAGGATTATAACCTTTACGGGAGACTCCGGCTTCGGTCTGTATGGCGGCAACCTTGACATCCCTGTGCCGGACGGAGTGCTGACTAAAGACAACACTCTGAAATTCAGCGGAGAAAGGGCAGACTACCGCCTTTCAGACACTGAATATGCCTATAAAAATGACAAGATCGCAAGGATGTTCTTTCCTCCTGACAGCTCCTACACCAAGTGCTACCGGATCCTCTGGAGCATTGACGCCTATCGGGTCGGCTACACGCTCAGGATAAGGAACAGATCGACCGGCAATGTCCTTAGCATAGAAGGGACGATGACGAGCAAATCCCCAAATGGCGAGTCATTCCTTATCAACGAGAAAAAATGAACTTAAGAATATTCATAAGACCACTCCTGGCGCTTCTTCCCGTCCTCATCGGCGGGATTGACGCCTCCGCGCGGCAGGCCGATTCGACAAAGTACACGCACCGTGTCGGAGTGAATGTCCGTCCGTCGCACATCATGCCGACGCACAGGTTCTTCAGGGGTGAGAACGAACTGGGGAAACGGCTCTCCGCAAGCGGATCCGCCCACCTTCAGTATTCCTTCTCATTTCCGCAAAGCAGCCGTTTCGGAAAAACATATCCGACTGCCTATCAAGGAATAGGACTAGCTTGGAACACCTTCTTCGACCAAAAGGAAATAGGCTCACCAGCCGCCGTCTACGTTTTTCAAGGAGCAAGGCTGGCAAGCATCGCGCCCAGATTGTCCCTGGACTACGAATGGAATTTCGGCGTGTCCTTCGGATGGCATCCCTACGATCCGAACGGCGAGATTCTCGGCTACGAGAACAGCATGAACCTCGTTGTCGGATCAAGGGTCAACGCCTACATCAATTTCGGCTTGCTGCTTTCGTGGCAACCTTTTGACAACTGGACACTTTCCGCCGGAGCCGACCTGTCCCATTTCTCCAACGGCAACACAAGCTATCCGAACGCCGGGGTGAACACCATAGGAGGCAGAGTCGGCGTGACACGGAGTTTCGGTCCTTCGGGACACCTATTGACATCCAAGGCAAAGCGGTCTTCGGATTGTTCCTTTACTGATGGCACGAGACCTGCCTCCAGGATGACCTACGACATCCTTCTGTACGGAGCCGGCAGGACCAAGGGGCTGATCTGGCACGACTCCCCTTACATCGCGGAAGGCAGTTTCGGAATATTAGGACTGAATGTCAGCCCGTTATACCGTGTGAACAAATTCTTCAGAGCCGGCGCGTCACTTGATGTCCAGTACGACGAGAGCGCCAATGTCATCGACCATGTCGCCGGGACCGATGAGGATGGAAACATCCGTTTCTACCGCCCGCCGCTGAACGAACAGCTGGGCATAGGTGTTTCGTTGAGGGCCGAGTTCGTCATGCCGGTCTTCTCGGTCAACATCGGCTTTGGCCGCAACGTGATCTATAAAGGAGACGAGCTGAAGGGGTTCTATCAGACTCTTGCCCTGAAAACCGACATCCACAAAGGGCTGTACCTTCACATTGGTTACAAACTCCACGACTTCCACGACCCGAACAATCTGATGCTGGGTCTTGGCTGGCGCTTCGGCAACCGTTAAGTAATCCTTTTATTTTTTAACGCTTACTAAGCAGCCGGTTCAGGGAAAATATTACTTGACAGATTCCTGATTGCCACCGTCTTCCTTTGGAAGCACGATGGGGCGGAAGCGTTTCTGACGGCGTTCCCAACGCTCGCGTGCAAACTGCTGCATGTCGATCGCCTGGTCGTTCTCGTCGATGATCTCCAGACCGAGAATCGTCTCGATGATGTCCTCCATGGTGATGATGCCCTGGAAGCAGCCATATTCATCAATGATGAGGGCGATCTGCTCGTGCTTCTTGAGCAGTTCCTCCCAGATGTAGCCGCAGGAGTCCTCCTCCTTGAAGAAGGAGATCGGGCGTTTCAGCTCCACCAGCCTCTTGTCGAACTCATCGTCCGCCAGTCCCTCAAGGGCATCGCTCAGAAGGATGTAGCCGGTGATGTATTCAGGCGAATCGGCGTAGACAGGGATCCTGGAGAAATGCAGGTAAGTCTCGTTCTTGTAGAAGTTCTTCAGCGTCATGTTCTCCTGGGCGGTCATCGCCACGATCCTCGGAGTCATCACGTCGCACGCCTGCACGTTGTCCAGCTTCATTATGTTCTGGATAACCTTGTTCTCGTCGGAGTCGATCACGCCTTCCTCCAATCCGATATTAGCCATTGCGGTCACCTCTTCCCTGCTGACGGTCGCCTCGTCATCATCCTTGCTCAACAAGTTGGTGATCAACTGCACCATGATCACAAGAGGCCACATCAGCACAGTCAGGAAAGAGATCACCGAGGTCACGAAGCCCATCAGATTCTTCCAGTAAGTAGTTCCGATGGTCTTAGGCACGATCTCCGAGAAGACCAGCACAAGCAATGTGGTCAAAGCAGAGATGATACCGAACCAAGTACTACCGAACAGTATTGTGGCCTGACGGCCCACTGCCGCCGCACCCAAGGTGTTGGCGATCGTGTTCAACGACAGGATCGCCGCCAGAGGCCTGTCCGGATCGGATTTGTACTTGAGGAACTTCTCCGCCGGCTTGTACCCCTGCTCCTTCTTCATCGTGATGAAAGAGATCGGCGTCGACATCAACACCGATTCCAGTAGCGAGCAGAGGAACGACACACCCAGCGTCGCCAGCATGTAAACTATAAGCAGAGCCATAGGATTTCTTAATATCTCCTACAAATATAGCACAAATTTCATCTTTCCGCCTAAAATACTATCGCTTGACTCACAAATATCCCGGAGATCGAACCTTCTCCGCCTAACACACAACCTTACTCCGTAAGATCGGATCTACTTTATACGGAGGAAGGAGTAGCCGAAGCGTTCGCAGGCGGCGCGCTCAAGGGATTCGCGGTCGTCCGGGTGGGCGATGGAGATCAGGGCACGGGCGCGCTCGGCGAGATTCTTGTTGCGGAGATAGACACAACCATATTCAGTCACAACGTATTGCGTCTGGAATCTGGTGGTGACCACGCCGGCTCCCGGAGCCAGGTTGGCGACAATCTTGCCGCGGCCTTTCCCGGTGCGGGAAGGGAGGGCTATGAATGTCTTGCCTCCTTCGGACAGGGCGGCTCCGTACATGAAGTCGTGCTGTCCCCCGACGCTGGAGAAGATCTTCTCGCCTATGCTGTCGGCGCAGATCTGACCGGTAAGGTCAACCTCGATGGCCGAGTTGATGGCCATGGCGTTAGGGTTCTGACGGATCCGTTGCGGGTCATTGGTCCAGCTGACATCGTAGAAGACGGCATCCTTGTTATGGTCCAGGTACTCATACATGTGGCGGGAGCCGAGAGCCAGACAGGCCACGCTGCGCCCCGGCTCGATCTTCTTCAAGGAGTTGTCGATAACGCCCGACTGCATAAGGCGGAACACGCCGTCCGTCATCGCCTCGGTGTGGAGACCGAGGTGCTTGTGATCCTTCAGGCCGTTCAGAGTCGCGTTCGGGATGCCGCCCACACCGATCTGGAGGGTGGCGCCGTCAGGAATCTCGGCGGCGATGTAGGAGCCGATCGCCGACTCGATCTCTGTCGGCGGGCCGAACTGCATGTCCACCGGCGGATCGTCACACTCGACGGCGGCGGTGATCTGCGACTCATGGATCATGGCGGTGCCGTAGAGGTACGGAATGCTCTTGTTGACCTGTGCGATCACAATCTTGGCGGACTCCACGGCAGGTTGCGCCAGATCCGCGGAAATGTTGTAGCTGCAATAGCCGTTCTCGTCAGGAAGCGAGCAGTTGATGCACGCCACATCGACAGGAATCTCATGACGGCGGATGAGCGACGGGAGTTCGCCCAGAAAACCCGGAATAAGGCTTCCGTAGCCCTGTGCGACATATTCCCGCTGATCCGCGCAGAGGAAAAGGCTGTTCACGAAGAATGATTCCTTGTACTCCGGCCTGCAGAAAGGAGCGGGACCCTTGGTGATGTTGAATCCGGAGACGATGTTGACTCCGCGAAGCTCATCCGCGCGTCGGGCAAGAGCCTCCTGGATGATCACAGGAACGGCGGTGCTGCCCTGAAAGAAGACCCAGTCACCTGACTTTACGAGTTTTACGGCCTCGTCAGCGCTAACGTATTTCATAAAATAATGTTCAATAAATAACTCAACTTTCGCAAGTAGGCAATCACCTGCTGTCAAATACATTATCTCACGTTCGGAGGTGATTGCCCACCCACATCTTTTCACGTTACCCTCTCCCTAAATCCCTCCCCTCGGGGGAGGGACTTGCTTTCACTGCAAGCAGTGAAGAAGAGTGGTGTTTCGCAAATGCGAAACTTGAGTAAATAATTAATTACCAAGTTCTTGAAGCTTTACAAACGCTCCAAGCCTCTCATCCATGCCGCGGAAATCCTTCTCGGAGTTCAGGAGCGACACGCAGACTCTGATCCCCTCACGGGAACTTCTTGTCGAAACCATGGTGACCGCGCAGACTCCGCAGCGGAGCAGATTCAGAAGCAGCTGGCTGCCTGTCATTTCCTTGTAGCCGATCGTGAAGAAGAAGCCGTCGCTCACATCCTCGTCCAGATCCTTTTCATACACAAGGTGGAAGCCATGACGAAGGAATATCTCCTTGGCCCTTGTAGCCCTGCGGCCATATTCACGCATCTCGCCCACGAAGTCATATTCCCCGTCCGCCGCCGCTCCGAGCATTTTAGCGAAGGCGTACTGAGCGGAATGTGAGCAACTTGACGAGTTGACATAGATGTATGTCAGAGAGAAGTTGTCGCCAAAGCGGCCTATGCCGTAACGCTCGCGAAGGGCGGGATACTCACGATTGAAGAGTTTGTCGGAGATCGCCACCATCGCGATCCTCTCCCCGGCGTAACTGAATATCTTGGATGCGGAGATCATCAGCACACAGTTGTCGGTGTAGCGCGCCACCGTCGGCTGGAACGGAGGCTGGAACGGCACCGAGCGATCCTTCCGGAAATCCATGCATAGATAGGCCATGTCCTCAAGGGCGATCACATCGTACTTGGTGCAAAGCTCTCCGAGATCCCTGAGTTCCTCCTCCGTCAGGCAGCACCAGGACGGATTGTTAGGATTTGAATATACTATCGCGGCCACTCGTCCGTCCCCGAACACCTCTTCAAGTTTCTCCCTGAACGCCTTGCCTCTGAAATCATAGAGATCGAACATCCTTGACTTCACGCCAAGCACCTTGGCCTGGCCATAATGCGACGGGAATCCAGGATTCAGATAGACGACCGTGTCTTTCTCCGGATTTGCCTGGACACTTTCAAGAAGGAGGTTGTAGCATCCTTGCATGGAGCCTACCGTCGGCACGATCCCTTCCGGGGAAATGTCAACACCGACAAAGGCCTTGATGAAACGGGAGCCGTTTTCCTTCATCTCCTTGATTCCGCAGGCCGGAGGATAGACAGAGGCCACGCCGTCCTCCAAGGCGCGCATCTGCGCCTCTACGCCGATTCCGCAGGCCTTCAGGCCAGGGATACCGAACTCCAGATGGACGAACTTTTCGCCGGAGATCCTTTCCAGTTCATGGGACACATTGACGCACTGACGGATTGTCGCGTGACCTATGTCAGCGATGTCAAGACTCCGGAGAACCTCATCTACAACTTGTCTGGAAACCGGTTTCATCTCGAGAAGTTCTTGGAGGCCTCAAGGCCGGCATTGAAGGCAGCGATGTTCATTTCCACCACCGCGTCGCCCTTGCGGGAGAACACGCTGGCGATACCCTCGCGGAGCTTCTCCGGCTCAAGTATCTCCATGACGGCAGCCGACGCTCCAAGAAGAGCCATGTTCGAGCTGCGAGGCGATCCCGCCTCCTTGGCTATGGCGTCGCAGTCCAGGGTGATGACGTTGCCTACTTTCCGGAGTTCAGCGGTGATCTCCTCGACAGGAGGATAGTTCGGAATGTTCACAAACGGTGTGGAGTTGCTCACTATCCAGCCGCCCTTGGAAAGCCACGGCAGGTAGCGGAGCGACTCCATCGGCTCCAGGGAGAGGATCAGATCGCACTCCCCTTCCGGAATCAAGTCGCTCCAGATCGTGTCGGTGCTGATGCGCAGATTACTCTGCACATCCCCGCCTCTCTGGCTCATGCCATGCACCTCAGCCTGTTTCAAGTGAAGGTTCTGGTCGAGCGCCGCCCAACCAATCACTGTAGCGATGGAGAGGATCCCCTGTCCTCCAACGCCTGAAAGTATGATGTCTTTTTTTGCCATAACTGTTACTCCTTAAATCTATTTGCGTGCCGCGGCGGCGTGGCGCTTGGCGGTCTGTATGCACTCGCGGCGGCAGATGATGACCGAAACGCCGCTGTAATTGATCTCCTCGTCGATGACCTTCTCCATGTCCGGATAGTTTTTCGGGAGAGGAACAATGGTTCTTATGTGCGCAGGATCGACTCCAAGCCCCTTGCAGATCTCCTCAAGTCGGCCTGTGCCGGCGGAATCCTGCCCTCCGGTCATGCCGGTAGTAAGGTTGTCGGAAATGCAGATCGTGACGCTCGCCCCAGCATTGACACAATCCAGAAGACCGGTCATACCGCTGTGGGTGAAGGTCGAGTCACCGATCACGGCGACAGCCGGCCACACGCCTGAGTTGGCGGCCCCGAGCGCCATCGTGACGGAAGCTCCCATCTCCACACAGGTCTGGAAGGAGTTGAACGGCGGCATGTAGCCAAGCGTGTAGCAGCCTATGTCGCTGAACACACGGGCCGAAGGGGCATATTCCTTAAGTACCACATTAAGTGCGGTGTAGAAGTCGCGGTGACCGCAGCCCTGGCAGAGTGCCGGAGGGCGTTGAACGGTGACTTCTGATTTTGAATATGTCTCCGCAGGCGCAAGCCCGAGAGCCTTGCGTACGCTGTCCGGATTCAGTTCGCCCGTCCTCGGAAGAGTGCCGTCCAGACGGCCTTTGATGATCGTGGCTCCCTTGGCCTCCGGATCGTAGAGGATGCCGCGGAGACGCTCCTCGATCAGCGGCTGGCCTTCCTCCATGACCAGAATGGTGCCGCACGACTCCGCCATTTTCCTGGCGAGAGCCTTAGGGAACGGATAGCGCGTGACCTTGAGGACCGGATAAGGACATCCATCCGGATAATTCTCCATCAGATAGTTATAGGCGATGCCGCAGGCAACGATACCCATGCTGTGGTCGGTCCCGTCAACATAGCTGTTGTCACTTGAGGCAACCGAGTCCTTCTCAAAGCCGATCAGTTCACCGGCCAATCCGAGGATGCGCTTCCTGGCGTTGACCGGGAGCGTCACCCAATTCTTCTCGTGAGCCTCGTCAGGGAAGTGAAGCTCGTTCTCCCGGCGGATCTCCCCAGCCTCCACGACAGCCCTGGAGTGCGCCATGCGGGTAGTAAGCCGCATCAGTACAGGAATATGATTGGCCTCGGAATAGTCAAACGCCTCACGCACCATGTCATAGGCTTCCTGCTGGTTGGACGGCTCAAAGCACGGCATCATTGCAAAGTCAGCGTAGAATCTGGAATCCTGCTCGTTCTGCGAGGAATGCTGCGACGGATCATCGCAAGCCGCGACCACGAGACCACCGTTCGCTCCGGTCACCGCGGAATTGACAAAGGCATCGGCGCACACGTTCATCCCGACATGCTTCATGCACACGAGCGCGCGCTTACCCGAATATGAAACGCCAAGCGCCGACTCCATCGCGGTCTTTTCATTGGAAGACCAGTCGCAATGGATTCCGCGCTCTTTGGTAAGATGGTGAGCCTGGATGTATTCCGTGATCTCAGTCGAAGGCGTGCCGGGATAGGCATACACGCCGGAAAGCCCCGCGTGCAACGCTCCAAGAGCCAAAGCCTCGTCACCCAAAAGAAGTTTCTTTTCCGACATAACTTATAGCAGTTTTATAGTTTTTGTGTTATTACGGCTACAAGTTACGAAAATTCTTAAATATTCAAAAATTTCTTTCAGATTTTAACACATCCCGACCACTTATCCGCAAATCCTTAAATCCGCCACCCACGCATGGAAGGTGTGCCGGCAACGGACATGGCAAGACAAGCGATTTAGCGTGTCAAACAGGATGAGGTTTAGCATTCAACCCGGAAGGATGACGGGGTGATACTTACTTTCTGCCGGAGAATACTCTTTGAGGGAGTTCCATCGCTATGATTATGCCCAGGACTATCGCGATGGCGGCCTTGACGGCGGTGAAGCCGGCTGAGGCGGAGAGGAAGAACTGGCTGGAGACAAGGTAGTAGGTGAACCAGAATATTCCGGCGCCGGGGACGAGCGGGAATATTCCGCAAAGGAGGTAGACGGTGCTTGGGCATCTGTCCTTGACTGCGGTGAAGCGGGAAAGGATGCAGATGACGGTGGTCGCAGCTATGATCGAGACTGTGGGGCCGAAGTGGCAGAATCTCGTGAGCATCAGGTAGATGACCCAGCCGATCGCGCCAATGGCTCCTGCGGAGAAGTATTGCTTTCTCGGCGCGCCGAAGAGGATGGCGAAAGCGAAGGTCCCGATGAAGGCGGCGAGGCACTGCCAAAGGATACCTGCGGTCTGAGGGTTCACTGTCATACCGCTGAGTTTGATCATCCCGCCGAACAGCCATCCGTCGGCCACGAAACTGATGCTGACACCAAGGGCTATGCAGATGAAGCCGAGCATGGCGTCCGTCATCCTTGTAAGGCCGGCGATGTAGTCGGAGTTCGCCAGATCCCTGACACCGTTCACGAACGGAACTCCCGGAATCAGGGGCATCACGGCACCAATGATGATGTTGCTGAGACTCTCGCCGAAGCCAAGACGGAAAGAGACGAGACACAGGACGGTGGCTACGAGGGCATTGCAGATGCCGCCGACAATCTTCGACAACGAGCCGCTTACGAAGAGGCAGAAGGCATAGAGGAGGGCTCCGATGACGAAATCGGCGGCGCAGTCCATGAAGCCGCCACCGAACACGGCGCAGAATCCGGCGGCTCCGAAGGCCGAGCCGAGAATCTGTTCCCAAGCGGGCTTCGGAGGGGCGGTCCTTATCGCCTCCAACCGCTCGCGGGTCTGGGAGAGAGTGTGTTTCCCGGCGGCGATCTCATAGCTCAGCTTGTTGACTTCCACTACCTTGGAGAGCTGTATTCCACGTATGGGGATGAATTCCACGTTGGCGTACCTACCAAGCGAGCCGGTTGTGAATATGCCGTTGCTGAGCACGAAGAAATGGCCGGAATCCACCCCGTAATGCGAGGCGATCCGTTCCATCGTGTCCTCCACACGGGAGATTTCCGCTCCGTTCTCAAGGAGGATGTGCCCGGCTATCGAGGCGACTTCCAGAACCTCGGTCGTGTTTTCTGTCTCAACCATAGTGCAAAAATACAATAAATCTTTTAGAAACTATGCCGGAGGTTTATGGTTCAGACTCTGTTCTTATGCATCGGCAGACTCAACATTAGACGGGAACATATTCACCGTAAAAGCCGCCCGCGGAGTCGCAAATGTGACACTACGGGCGGGATTCGCCGCAAACAGCGCCAGCGGAGTCACGGTGGATTCTCCGGAATCAGACGCGCGGCGGGCTATCGGTCAGGAATTCTCCTCGCGCGGCGGTGGGAGAGCCTTTTTCTTACGGAATATGACCCTTTCGTTCATGAAGAAGTTCAGGCCACCGGACACGCACAGCGCCAGCAGGTTACACCACACGACATTCCACTTGAACATTTTCTGTATAAGAAGCAGGAAGGCCATCTTGACAAGAAAGGCACCGACACAGGAGAGGTTGTAGCCGCCCAGGTGACGGAAAAACGACCTTGCGGTACGGCGCGACACCCTGTCCTTCCAGATAAGGAAATAGGCCACGACGAAATTGGTCACGGCGGCGCACTCGAAAGAGATGGCCGGCGAGATGATGTACTCGCCCACATAAGTGCTGAAAAGCCACTTGGAGCAGACCCAAAGCACGAAAGTGTCCACGATCGTTCCAAGGAGGCTCGACGCGGAAAACTCGATGAATCTTTTACCTAACTTAAACCACTTTCCAGTCATCAGACTTGTGTTTCGGTCGGCAAACTTACACAAAATTCGTGAAATATGCCTTCTCCATGAACAAAAAGCCAATCTATTCTGTAAATTTGTCACGTCCAACCAAGACAAAGAACGATGTCCGAAGAATTGAACATAGTCCGTGACCTCGCCGTGATACTGATCTCGGCGGGAGTGTTCACCATAATTTCCAAAGCCTTGAAGCAGCCTCTCATCCTGGGCTACATCCTCGCCGGCTTCCTCATCGGCCCCAACGTGACTTTCTTTCCTGGAATATCCAGCGAGGCCACCATGCACCAATGGTCGGAGATAGGCATCATATTCCTGATGTTCGGACTTGGTCTTGAGTTCAGCTTCAAGAAATTACTCAAGGTCGGCGGAAGCGCCATCGTCACGGCGGCGGTAAAATTCGTCGGGGTGTTCATCATCGGCTTCGTCACCGCACAGGCCCTTTCATGGAGCTTTATGGAAAGCGTCTTCCTCGGCGGACTCCTGTCGATGTCCTCCACGATGGTGGTACTCAAATCCTACGACGATCTCGGGCTGAAGAACAAGCCCTACGCCGGTGTGGTGTTCGGCACATTGGTGGTGGAGGATCTGATCGCCATCCTCCTGATGGTACTCCTCTCGACTATGGCCGTCTCCCAATCCTTCGCGGGCAAAGAGTTGATAATGAACATCGCCAAGCTGGTCTTCTTCCTCATTCTCTGGTTCCTCGTCGGAATCTACATCATCCCGACACTGCTCAAGAAGGCCAAGGAATATCTCAGCGACGAGATCCTGCTCATTGTCAGCATCGGACTATGCTTCGGAATGGTGGCGCTGGCCACGTCAGTCGGTTTCTCCTCCGCTCTGGGAGCGTTTGTGATGGGATCCATCCTTGCAGAAACAGCTGAAAGCGAGCATATTGACCGCATCGTAGAACCGATCAAGAACCTCTTCGGGGCGATATTCTTTGTCTCCGTCGGGATGATGGTCGCCCCGTCGGTGATCATTGAGCATTGGGGCATCATACTCCTGCTTGCGGTGATCGTCATCATCAGCCACATCGTGTTCGCAGGCGCTGGTATCATCCTTACCGGCAACGGGCTTGACAACGCCGTACACACAGGATTCAGCCTCGCTCAACTCGGAGAGTTCGGATTCATCATCGCCGGTGTCGGCTGCACGCTGGGCGTGATGAGGGACTTTATCTACCCTGTGATCATCGCCGTCTCGGTGATCACGACATTCACGACACCGTTCATGATCAAGCTGGCGACACCTTGCTATAATCTTCTGAACAAGAGACTTCCGCCGTCCTGGATCAACCGGCTCAGGCAGACGGACGACTCATCCGGCAGACACACCGCCGCCGAGAGCAGCGAATGGAAATCCCTACTTAACGCCTACTTTACCAGAATCATCCTCTACGGAGTCATCATCATAGCCATCTACATCGGATCGAAACTGTACCTAAGACCGGCGGTCGCCAGATTCCTTCCGGAACTTGGAGTGAATGTCCAGAAGATGATAGAGGTCGGAATAACCCTCATAGTAATGGTACCATTCCTCTTCGGACTCGGAGTGCACACGGGATCCATCAGCATGTCGGCCCCGAAGCTGCTGAAAGAGAAGCCAAGCAACATCTGGCCTCTGATCGGACTGATCCTGGCAAGATCCTTTCTCGCCGTAGGTATAGTGCTTGGAGTCCTCTCGTCCTATTTCGAGCTTGCCGGATGGACGGTGCTGGCCATCCTCATCGCCGGCATCATATTCATCCTCTTCGCCAGACGCTCCCTCCACAAGTACTCCGCCCTTGAGATGCGCTTCCTCTCGAACTACAACGAAAAGGAAGAAAACGAACGCCGCAGCAAGCCTATCGCGTCCTCCGTCAGCCAGAAGCTCGCCGACTACGACGTGCACACGGAGACGATGACACTCAGCCCGAACTCGACCTACGCAGGCAAGACACTCAAGGACATTCCGTTCAGGGCGCGGACAGGAGCCAACATCATAAAGATCGCAAGAGGATCCTTGAATATCATCGTGCCATCCGGCGACGAGGTGCTGTTCCCGGGAGACAGGATGCTCGCGATCGGCACCACCGCGCAACTGGAGTCATTAAGGAATATGCTGGATTCGGCGATCATCCCAGAATCCGCGACCATGCGGTCGGGCTGGGGCTTCCGGATTGTCCCGGAGGTGCTTACCGAGGACTCTTTCCTGACCGGCAAGACTTTGCGCGGCATCAACCTCAGGAAGTATCATTGCATGGTCATCAGTGTCCTGAGGGACAATGACTTCATAACAAACCCGGAACCTGATTTCAGATTCCGGGCTGGAGACACTGTCTGGATCGCCGGCAACCTTGCCGAGCTGGAGACCGTCTAGAACTTCACGAATTCAGGATTGAGATACGGTTTCAAGTCAATCCAGAAGACCGTAACCTCAATGATGCCTTCAGCGTAGCTCGCGATCTCGTAAGGCTGGTAGTACCAAGTCACTCCCGCGCCTGACACACCGCAATGTCCATTAGGAACCAGGCCTTCACTGAACATCACACTTTCATTAATGTCTTCAACTCCCCTGTCCAACGCAAGCTTGGACTTGATCAATTCCGTTACCGGAGCGACATAGCCAGGCTTGAACAATTCGTTTTCCGTCACGATCTCGCCAGTCTTCAGGTTGATGATGTTCGGAATCAGATAATGCATTCCGTGGGCTCCGCCAAGGTAGTCCTCGCTGTACACCTGGTAGGTCTGGAGATCCATGAACCCTTCCGCGAACTTTCCCTGAACGGTGTAGTACCATTTGCAGGTCATCGCCGGGTCATAGTAATGGTCGAGTTTCATCTCCTTGGCATAGGCAACGGCATCGTCGTAGACACTACCCGCCTCCCTCTGGTAGTTGGCCATCAACGTGTCCGACACGGCATCGGAAGCCTCCTCCACCGAAAAACCGTCATATTTCTCTCCGAAACAAGCCTTTACGATAGAGTTGTTGATCTTCTTCTTCAAAGCGTTACCGCCCTCGAAGCTCTTGTAGTACTCGACAGAATGAACTATCTGCACCGAAGCGGAGTCACTCTGCGCGAGCGTCTGCTCGTAAGTGTCGGCAAAAGTGGCGACCTCAGTCTCATTGTCAGAACAGGAAGCCAAGGTCAGGGTCAGGGCCATCGCGGCGACGGCGAATGGTAAAATTCTCTTATTCATCTCAAATAGTATTTGGTTTAAGACAAAGATAAATATTATTCTGTAATTTACTAAATTTGCAAAGTATTATGGAACGAACTATCAACAGACTGAAAATGAACGGCTGGCTGGCGTTGAGTCCGCTGGCTGTGTTTTTGGTGACTTATCTGGCGTCGTCGCTGGTGGCTCACGACTTTTATAAGGTGCCGATCGCGTCGGCGTTTCTGATCGCGTCGGTCTATGCGATGCTGATCACGAAAGGGGCTGTGGCGGAAAGGATAAACATATTCTCAAGCGGTGCTGGCAACAAGAATGTTCTGCTGATGATCTGGATATTCGTGATGGCGGGGGCGTTCGCGACCACGGCAAAGGCAATCGGGAGCGTGGAAGCGACTGTCAATCTGACGCTTACTGTTCTTCCGGGGAAATGGTTGCTGGCGGGACTGTTTCTGGCATCCTGCTTCATCTCGATGTCAATCGGCACGAGTGTGGGAACGGTGGTGGCACTGGTTCCAATCGCCTCAGGACTGGCTGAACAATCCGGACTGTCTTTGGCGATGCTGACCGGCCTGATTGTGGGCGGAGCGTTTTTCGGTGACAATCTGTCTTTCATCTCAGACACGACAATCGCCTCGACCACGTCACAAGGCTGCTCGATGTCCGACAAGTTCAAGGCGAACATCTGGATCTGCGGACCGGCGGCTCTGATAGTCACAGTCATCTACATCATCATCGGACTCAACCACGGAGCGACTCCAGAGATCGGAGAGATTGAATATGTCAAGCTCATTCCCTACCTGTCTGTCATTGTGTTGGCTCTGTGCGGACTGAATGTCCTGCTTGTACTCGGAATCGGCCTGCTGCTCAGCGCGGCGATCGGATTCGTGAACGGAATGACCTGGCTCGGATTTCTCGGCAGTGTCGGGGACGGAATCGCCGGGATGGGCGAACTGATCATCGTGACAATGCTCTCTGGTGGAATGCTGGAACTGATCCGGCACAATGGCGGTATCGATTTCATCATCAAAGGTTTGACTAAAGGCATCAAAGGCAAGCGAGGAGCTGAGTTCAGCATAGCCGGGCTTGTCGGGCTGTCGAATTTCTGCACAGCCAACAACACGATAGCGATTCTGACGACAGGTGACATCGCCCGCGACATCACCAAAAAATTCGGGCTTGACCCGAGGAAATCAGCAAGCCTTCTGGACACGTTCTCCTGCGTCGTACAGGGCATAATCCCTTACGGAGCGCAACTACTGATGGCTTCCGGATTCGCCGGGATCTCCGCCGCGGCGATTATTCCTTGCCTCTACTACCCGTTCGTGCTGTGCGTAGTGGCTTGTTTCTCAATCATATTCAGACTTCCTAAACGTTACTCATAATGGACAGGACCGCAAAGGTAACATTCGTGACACTGGTCGGATCAGTTGTCAACATCATTCTGACGGTTTTCAAGATCTTCGCCGGTGTTCTTGGACGCTCAACCGCGATGATAGCGGACGGAATCCATTCACTGTCAGACCTTCTGAGCGACATCGTCGTGATTGTCTTCGTGAAGATTTCAGCCAAGGGCCGGGACAAGGACCACGACTACGGGCACGGGAAGTTCGAGACTTTCGCCACACTGATAATCAGTCTGATGCTGATCGTCGTGGCTGTCAACCTGATGTCCGGCGGCATAAACAAGATCCGCCAGATTCTGGATGGAGGAGAAGTAAGTTCTCCCGGAATGATCGCTCTTTGGGCAGCCGTAGCGTCAATAGTCCTGAAAGAAATCCTTTACCGTTACACGATCATCCAAGGAAAGGCTCTGAACAGCCCGATGATGATAGCCAACGCTTGGCATCACCGTTCAGATGCTTTCTCGTCCGTTGGCTCACTGCTCGGAATCGCGGGAGCCATATTCCTTGGTGACAAATTCGTCATTCTTGACCCGATCACAGGTTGCGTCATCAGCATATTCATACTTGTGATGGCGGTGAAGATGTCTGTGCCGGCTATCAAGGAACTTCTGGATGTGTCACTTCCGGACGATGTGGAGGAAAAGATCGAGGCCACGGCCAAATCCGTCAAAGGAGTGGTCGATCTTCACGAGCTTAAAACACGACGCGAAGGGCCGGGAATAATAATGGAAGGCCACCTTGTGCTGGATTCTGAGATATCACTGAAAGAGGCGCACGACATCTCCAAGAAAGTCGAGGCGGCCTTACGCAAGGAGTTTGGATCAGAGACACAGATTTCCCTGCATCTTGAGCCGGAGGACGACGCAGAGTAAGGGGAATCCGAAATATTCCTAAACTTTCAGGGCGCGCATCGCGTTCAGGACAGCGAGGACGGTAACGCCGACATCGGCGAAGACGGCCATCCACATTGTGGCGATGCCAAGGACGGCAAGGACGAGGACGAGAAGTTTTATGAATATGGCGAAGAAGGTGTTCTCCCTTGCCAGACGGAGGGTCTTACGGGCGATCTTCACGCCAAGGGCTATCTTTGACGGCTTATCATCCATCAAGACCACATCGGCGGCCTCTATCGCGGCATCGGATCCGAGTCCGCCCATCGCTATTCCGAGATCGGCTCTTGCGAGCACCGGAGCGTCGTTGATGCCGTCACCCACAAAGGCGAGCGTCTTTCCGGACGGCTTATTATCAAGAAGTTTCTCTAACTCAGAGACTTTGTCTGCCGGCAAGAGTTCGGCGTGGAACTCGTCAAGCCCGATGGCCGAGGCGACATATTCACCGACCTCACGCTTGTCTCCGGTGAGCATCACAGTCTTTGTGACGCCTTCGGCCTTGAGAGCCTTGATCGCATCGGCGGAATCAGCCTTGATTCTGTCAGAGACCACGATGTGACCGACATAGTCGCCGTCCACGCTGACATGAACGATGGTTCCGTTCTTCTCGCAAGGCTTCCATTTCGCTCCGGCAGCGTCCATCATCCTCGTGTTGCCGACGCAGACAGTCTTTCCGTTCACCAGCGCGCGCACTCCTTGACCGGCGACCTCCTCCACATTCTCCACCGAGCATCCGTCAGCCTCGCCGGGGTAGGCGTTCCTCAGCGAGATGGCCACAGGGTGGGTGGAATATCTCTCCACGTGCGCCGCAAGATGCAGAAGCTCCTTCCCGTCAATCTTTTCCGGATGCACGGCGGTCACATCGAACACGCCTTCGGTAAGTGTGCCGGTCTTGTCAAAGACAACCGTTCCGACTTTGGCCAAAGCCTCTAGATAGTTGGAACCTTTGATCAGGATTCCTTTGGATGACGCTCCGCCGATGCCACCGAAGAATGAGAGCGGAACGGAAATCACGAGGGCGCACGGACAGGAGACTATCAGGAATGTCAGAGCCCTGTAGAGCCACGTGGCGAATGTGCCGCCGAAATCGCCGGAAAGCACTGGAGGAATGAAAGCCAGCACCAATGCGGCGATCACTACGACCGGGGTGTAAATCCTGGCGAACCTTGAGATGAAACTCTCGCTCTTTGATTTGTTCTCCGAGGCGTTCTCGACAAGATCCAGAATCTTCGAGGCCGTGGATTCGCCGAACGCCTTAGTGACCTTGGCGCGGATGACACCGGAGAGATTCACGCAGCCGGAGATAATGTCATCGTCTTTAGAGATGCTCCGTGGAACGCTTTCTCCGGTCAGGGCCACGGTGTTAAGGCTTGAGGTTCCTTCGAGGACTACTCCGTCCATCGGGACTTTCTCTCCAGGCCTCACAACGATCGTCTCGCCGACTTTCACCTCTTCTGGATTGACTGTCAAGACTTTCCCGTCACGTTCAACATTGGCCGTGTCCGGTCTTATGTCCATCAATGCCGAGATTGACTTGCGGCTCCGGCCTTCGGCTATGTCCTCGAAAAGTTCTCCGACCTGGAAGAACAGCATCACGAAGACCGCCTCCGGAAACTGTGTCTCAGCTCCTGGAAGGAATCCGATGCAGAGCGCGCCGATGGTGGCGATACTCATCAGGAAGTCCTCGTCGAAGAAGTCGCCCTTGACGATTTTCTCTCCAGCTTCAAGCAAGGTGTCGTAACCGGCGATGAGATAAGGGATTAAATAAACAAGGAGAAGCTGCCAGACGCTGAGGTCGCACTTCTTCTCGACCAAGACTGCCACGCCAAGCAGGGCGGCTGAAAGAATGATTCTCGCGAATCTGATTTTGTTTTCCTTTTCCATATTCTTTCTTTGACTTTGATTTCAACGGTGCAAAGGTCGGAAAACAACTGTGCAACTTGGTTGCAAATTTTGGTTTGGTCAAACCAAAATTTGCAACATATACCCCCCTGCACCCCCTTTGGAGGATTTCGGCCTATGGCCGGTCGGCAGAAGCCGACTTGTCGCTTCGCTCCTGTCATTCTATCGAACGGAATACAATACTTCAAAAAATTAAGTAAATTTGCGATGCGTAATATAAAAACAGATAGGAGATATGCCGAACATAGACCTGACAGAATTGCTTGAGAGGCACGGGGTGAAAACCACGGCCAACAGGCTGATTGTGGCAAAGGCGCTCCTTACCGAGGGCCGTCCGCTGAGCCTTATGGAGCTGGAGGACAAGATCGGCACGATCGACAAGTCTGGAATATTCAGAAGCCTCACGCTGTTCAAGGAGCAACACCTCGTGCACGCGATCGAGGACGGCGGCGACGGCACCCGCTACGAGCTCTGCCTGAGCCACGACTCAGCGCGCGACGAGGACGCGCACGTGCATTTTTTCTGCGAGAAGTGCCACCGCACCTTCTGCCTTGAGGACATCCACATCCCCCCTGTGACGCTCCCGGCGGGATATTCAGAAACCACGGCGAACTACCTTATTAAAGGAATATGCCCGCAATGCTCGGAGGACGGCTATGGCGAACAGTAATCGGAATGGAATGGCGGGCGGCAATCTGAAAGGGCATCTGGCACTGCTGGCGGCCTACACGATCTTCGGCGTCAACATCGTACTGACAAAGGACATCTCCAATTCGGCGGTTGTCTCCCCTATCGCATTGTTCACGCTGAGAGCCATCGGAGCGTCAGCTTTGTTCTGGCTGATCTCATTGTTCACGCCTAAAGAGAAAGTCCCGATCAAAGATCTGATACAGATTGCGTTGGCATCCATATTCGGTCTGTTCATCACCCAATACACGTTCCTCAAAGGCATCACGATGGCCACGACCATAGACGCGTCCATCATCGGAACACTCGGCCCGATCTTCACCATGTTCTTCGCGTTCATATTCGTGAAAGAGCCTATCACCGCGAAGAAGGCCGCCGGAGTAGGAATCAGCTTCATCGGAATCATATTCCTGATTTTCAACTCCGTACATAATCACAATGGAGTCGAGGCCACACAACCTTTAGGGTTCATTCTGCTGTTCCTGAACAGCATCAGCTTCTCGCTGTACCTCGGAGCGTTCAGGCCGCTGATTCAAAGATATTCAGTGATCACTTTTATGAAGTGGATGTTTCTTTTCTCGCTTCTGATGTCGCTGCCGCTGTCTTTTGAGGATCTGCTCCACACCGACTACGCCGCCATCAAGTTGCCGCAAGCCCTTGAGATAGGCTATCTTATCTTCTTTGCCACCTTTGTCGCATACTTTCTGATTCCGGTCGGCCAGAAAAGCGTCCGCCCGACCATCGTGGCGATGTACACCTACCTTCAGCCGATTCTGGCCTGCCTGCTCAGCGTCATCGGCGGGATGGACACGATGACCTGGCAGAAAATAGTAGCCATCATTATGGTTTTCAGCGGAGTGGCAGTCGTCAACCGGAGCCGCTCGGCCGCTCATTAGAAAAAGTGGAGCTCTAAGTAATCCCTAAAAAAAGGAATATTTGTCGTTTTTTGTTATTTTTGTGGTTTAAGACAAGAAATAATGGCTATTACAACCAAAGTAGTGACAAGCAGGCAAGATCTGAGACGTTTTGTCCGGTTCCCTAACGAACTATACGCGGACAACAAGTACTACGTCCCTCAGATCGAGTCGATGGACATGGACACTCTGACGCCGGGAAAGAACAGGGCGTTCGAGGTTTGTGAGGGTAAGTACTGGCTGGCCTACGATGAGAATGGAAAAATCGTCGGACGAGTCGCCGGGATCATCAACTACAAGTACAATAAGAAAGTCGATAAGAGAATATGCCGTTTCGGATGGATAGACTTCATAGAATCACAGGAGGTGGTACACGCCCTGATGGAAAGGGTGAAGGAATATGGCAAGGAAAAAGGAATGGAGATCATTGAAGGCCCTGTCGGTTTCCTTGAGTTTGACATCTCCGGAGTTCTTGTCGAAGGTTTCGACCAGCTTCCCACTGCCTACGGAAAGTACAACGCTCCCTACTACGAGCCGATGCTCCTGAAAGAAGGATTCTCGAAAGAGACTGATTTCGTGGAATATAAGATCACTGTTCCGGACAATCTTGACCGTTATTTCCACTTCGCCGAGATGATCGGGGAACGCTATAACCTCAAGGAAGGCGACTACAAGAACAAGAATGAGCTGCTCCACAAATATGCCGACGGAATATTCCGTGTGATGAACGAGTGCTACTCCGTCCTTCACGGATTCTCCGAGCTCTCCCCCGCTCAATGCGAGGATCTCAAGGATCAGTTCTTCCCGAACCTCAATCTGGACTACGTCTCGGTCATCGTTGACGAGACCGACAAGGTGGTCGGCTTCGGGATCACCCTTCCATCACTGTCAAAGGCTCTGCAGAAAGCGAAAGGGCATATGTTCCCGTTCGGTTTCATCCACATTCTCAGGGCGTTGCGTCACAACGACACGATCGATGCCTTGCTGATAGCCATCTCCAATGAATATAAGGACAAGGGTGTCAATGCGATGATCATCTCCAAGATCGGCCGCGGGATGCACAAGAACGGCATCAAGTACGTCGAAAGCACCCGTGAGCTTGAGGAGAACCACAATGTCCAGAATCTCTGGGGCAAATTCGAGCATCACCTCCACAAGAGAGCCAGGATTTACGTCAAAAACATCTAACACATAATTAATATGGCAGACAAGAAAGCGGAAAGAATACAGACCTCCATCCTGAACGGGGTCGAGAAGAAGGCCCTTGTCTGGCTGGCCGAGAGGCAGCCGAAATGGGTCGTATCGGACACACTGACATTCATCGGCACGCTTGGCGCGATCATGATCGGCGCCGGGTACATCCTCTGCAGCGTGAACGTCAACTTCCTTTGGCTCAGCTGCTTCGGCTTCGTAGTCAACTGGTACGGCGACTCCCTTGACGGCACTCTTGCCAGAGTCCGCAAGACCCAGAGACCGATCTACGGCTACTATCTCGACCACACTGTCGATTGCATAAACGAAGCCTTTATGTTCGTAGGCCTCGGACTGTCATACCTTATGCGGCTGGATCTGGCGCTGATGATATTCGTGGTCTATCTTTGCCTAACTGTCAACGTCAGCGTGAACGCCCACCTCAAGAGCGAGTTCAGGCTCACCTACGCCAAACTTGGACCTACTGAGTTCAGAGTGATCGCCATTATCTTGACATCTCTCTTTATATTCATAGAGCCGCTCAGGGAATTCAGCACAGTGGTCAGCATATTCGGCAAGGACATCGACCTCAGGGCGCTTGACGTGGCAGGTCTTGTGATCCTGGCCTTGCTTGTGATCATTTATCTGGTGACAATCATCAGTGACGCAAAGGGTTACGCCAAGATGGATCCGATGCCTAAGAGGGAAGACAAATAATGCCTCTTCTTCCAGTAGAACAGATTGAGCAACTTGCGCCGGTTTTCAAGGGAAAAATCGGCAACACTGTCGCTGGTTTCCTAAGAAAAGTCCTGTCCATCAAGACACTGTCCGACATTTACGACACGATTGATGAACATCAAGGGACGGATTTCGCGGGCGCACTCTTGGACAAGCTTGGGGTCAACTACCAGCTGGGAGGCTCACAAAGGCTTGCGAATTTGCCCGACGGGCCGTTCATCACGGTCAGCAACCATCCCTACGGAGGTATGGACGGTGTCATTCTCATTGACCTTATCGGACACATCAGGCCTGGTTTCAAGGTGATGGTGACCGAGTTCCTCGCCCTTGTCGAAGCGCTGCGCCCAAGTCTCATCGTTGTCAATCCGAAGAACAACTTGAACAAGGGAATAACAGCCAAGAACATTCAGGGAGTCCGTGAGGTTCTGGAAAGGCTCCACGATGGTGAACCGGTGGGATTCTTCCCTTCAGGAGCGGTCTCGGATCTCAGCCTTAAAGAGATGAAAATCAAGGACAGAGAGTGGCAGGAAGCGGTTCTGAGGCTTATCCGGAAAGCCAAGGTTCCGATTGTCCCTATCCGGTTTTTCGACCACAATTCACTCTGGTTCTACAACCTGGGTCTGATAGACTGGCGGGTGCGCCTGATGCAGCTTCCGCACGAGCTTGTCAACAAGAGGTACAGAAGGATCAGAGTCGGCGTCGGAGAGACTCTGACCGTGGAGGAGCAGTCGAAATATTCAGACATCAAGGATTACGGAGCATTCCTCAGAAGCAAGGTCTATGACATGCCGCTTCCGGATGATTTCATCAAGTATAAGGAATTCATTGCCTCCACACGGTAAACATCCTCCACTTTGAATCGCACACAGGACATCACGCGTGCAGGCAATTTACCTAACTTGCTATAATGGTGTTACCATCCTCCACTTGAAATCGCACACAGGACATCCGTTGTCACAATCAATCATTGTTTTGCGCAATATTCTCGAATAAAATCCATTGTATAAATGAAGTTTTTTGTATCTTTGCAGTCCGATCGGGGTATTAGCTCAGCTGGTAGAGCGCAAGGTTCGCAATCTTGAGGTCAGGAGTTCGATCCTCCTATGCTCCACAAAAATCCGCCTCTCAGTCACCTGAGAGGCATTTTTATTCTGAGTCCCCCATCCAAGCGGCCAGCCGCGGCGATGTGCGGCAGTGATCTAACGCTGGCCGGCGGCATATTCTGGCAACATGACCAGCACCAGAATCTTAAATCTTACAAAACACATTCAGGGCGAAAGGGCATAGAACGCCGTCAATTAAAGAATATGCTGAAAAACTCTCGATCTTACCCTATACTTTTTCAACATATTCATAGTCCCACCGCCTTCAAAAGCCATTTGGGCTGAACGTCTTTTGTAAAACGCACCCGCCGAAGACTCCCGCAGGTTCCCTCGTCGGTCGCCGAATCTGCCTAAGCACCATGCCATGCCCACATCGATCTACGAGCCTTCGGCACCCAACAGGTTTGCCTCAAAATCAGCAAGGCACAAATTCAGGACAAGAATACATTTAAAAAAAAATCATCGGACAGTCGTTGAAAAAACAGCAAGCGCTTGAATGATGTTCGGAAAAAGTGTATTTTTGTTCAGAGGGACGGATCGGGGTTGGCAGAAAATAGAAGACTGACGGCGCTTCGTCCGCGGGATCTTCAGGCCGCACTGAACAGCACAGCAGTTAATAGGTTATTGATAATAAGACAATTATGAAAAAGACACTTTTGGGCATAGCCGCCACACTGTTTTTGCTGCCGGCATGCAACGAAAACAAGCAGCAGGAAGCTACGGCAAATGTTGATACCGCAACTGTCGTGACCGACTTGATGATGAGCCGAAGAAGCATACGCGCCTACAAAGACTCCGTCATCAGCCGGGAGACCTTGAACGACATTCTGAGATGCGGCGTCAACGCGCCGAACGGTCAGAACCTGCAGTCGTATGAGATAAGGGTGATCGACTCCCCTGCCCTCATCGACTCGATCACAAGAGCCGTGGTGAAGGACAATCCGAGGATCGCGGAGCGGAAAGGCTTCAAGAATATCTTCGTGAACGCCCCGTGCGTCGTCTGCATAGCCTACGACACACAGTACGACATGGCGCAGATCGATTGCGGTCTGCTTGGCGAGAACATCATCCTCGCCGCCTGGGCAAAGGGCATCGGATCCTGCTGCTTGGGAAGCTCAGCGCGTTGGCTCCTCGATTCGCCATCGGCCAAGCCATATCTCGACCGGATGGCGTTCTCACAAGGCTATAAACTGCTCTACTGCATCGCCTTGGGCTACCCGGACGAAACTCCGGATGCAAAGCCAAGACGTGAGGACATGATCCGGTTCATGGAATAAGCCAACCGCCAGGCAAGGCGACAATGTCCGACTCCGCTACTCCTTGACGCAGCGGACGGAATAGGCGTCGGCGCGACTAGCCGCCGCGGTGGGCGACACGGAGACTCCGGTAGGCTCACACCTGAAAGCGAGGACACAGAACCCAAGCCCCTTGGCTGCGGTGGACTTGGCGGAGGAGTTTCCCCAGTAGGCTCCCCAAAGTCCGCTCTTGGAGCCATACAGCATCGCATAAGTGCCGTCATAGCGGGCGGCGGCAGGGAAAAGCAGGGAACCTTCCTTCATTTTGAACGACCATCCGTAATTGAAGTCCTTCGCGGTGACCAAGCCGTCACCATCGACATCATCGACATCGAATTCCGCCAGGTTCTCTGAATATCCTCCCGGCACGGCGAACGTCCTGAAAACATCGGCAGGCGGCACACGGTAGCCAACAGGACACGGATCATAGAAAGACTTGGCACCTTTGTTCGGGTACTTGTTCTCGGAATCCCTTTCCCAGCCATAAGGATTCCCCCACAGGGCGTCGTTGCTGTCGGACGCTTTCAGCCAATCCCGGCACGAGACGTACTGCGCGTTGTTGGAAAAGCATTTTGTCGGGTTCGCTATTGAATATGCCAACGTGTTGGATTCTACCGAATTACGAGGAGAGTAAGAGATCTTGACTTCCTTCCCTTCCGGCCCGTAGACCGGCGAGCCGACCGTGTTGATGTCCCCTGTGAGAGTCGGAGAGGACGGGAACGGATCCTTACGTCCCCACTGGTACAGCAAGCCATAGGGTCTCACATCCGGTGTCGCGCCAAAAGAGGATGTCATCGCGCCAAGGTTCATATTCATCACCTCATAACCCGTCTTTGAGGTTGACGTGGCGATCGCTTCCTCCGGGAACCAGATGTGCCAGCTCCAGATGATCGTCTTGTCCTCCGAACAGGCCGCGATCAAAGCGTTGCCCGGCTGCGAGGCCGCCTTGAAGGTTATCTTCCCGTCTTTGAAAGCGACGTTCGTGATCATCCCTTTGGATGTTTCCCAGACCAGCGCCGCTGATGCCGGCGACAGTTTCTCCGGAGCGTCAAGACCTTCCGTGGCGGCCCCGTTCCCTCTAACGGTCGCGTCAAAGGAATAATCGCCTTTCTTGGTGATGAGATAGCAATTGGAGGTTCCGTCCTTGCTTAGGTTGTCGGCAACCACCTCCGGACTCGGCTCCGGCTCAGGTTCCGGCGCGGGAGCCGGATCGGGGGTTGTTCCATTCTTGCCACAAGAGGTGGCGATCAAAAGCATAAAGCCATAGACAAATCTTGTCAGATTCTTCTTCATACAGTCCGTTTTTCAAAAATTAGTTGCAAGTTTACACAATTTCCCCGAGATTCTCTTTTTTTCAACATAAAAAAAACACACTGTCCGCGCCTCGAAACACGCCGGGAAGCGCTTGGAAGCCGCTTTTCAACCATCAGTAAGCCACTCCGCGCCAGAGCATTATTTGCATTCGTTCGGAGATTTGCATATTTTTGCACTTGAATTGACTGGCTTACAACCATCACTCACGATGACACAAAACTGTATATTTAATATTTCTACCATGAAAAAGATCATTTTGGCACTTGCCGTCGCCGGATTAGCGACAGCGGTGACATCCTGCGGCACAAAACCGAACACATTGACCTCCGCCGAGAAGGCTGACGGCTGGGTACTCCTTTTCAACGGAGAGAACCTCAATGGCTGGCGTGACTACAACGGCGACTCTCTGACCAACGGCTGGACCGTCGTGGACGGCTGCATCCAGGCTTCCGGAGAAGGAGCCGACGAGTCGGGCTACATCGTCACGGACAAGAAGTACGAGAATTTTGAACTCTCGTGGGACTGGAAACTCACGCACGGAGGAAACAGCGGAATGCTCTACCACGTGGTCGAGAATCCTAAATTCAAGGTTCCGTATGTCACCGGACCGGAGTACCAACTGATTGACAATGAGGGTTGGGAAGAAGTCAATGCCCCTACCAGACTGGAAGAGTGGCAGAAACTCGGCGTGGACTACGCGATGCATCTTCCTGACTACAGCAAGATGAAGGTCAACCCTCAGGGCGAATGGAACAACTCGAAGATCGTCTTTGACAACGGCCACGTGGAGCATTGGCTCAACGGCGAGAAGATCCTTGAGTTCGAGGCTTGGACGGACGACTGGTTCGAGAGGAAGGCAAGCGGCAAATGGGGCGACGCCACTGAATATGGTCTCGCTCACGAAGGCGTGATCTGTCTTCAGGACCACGGCGACCCGGCCTCTTTCAGGAACATCAAGATCAAGGAACTGCCACGCAAGGCCGGCAAGGAGGTCGAGCTTTTCAACGGCAAGGATCTGCACGGATGGGAGTTGTTCGGAAGCATGCGCACCGGTGTGGACGAGGAAGGCAACCTCGTGACAGAGAACGGAGAAGACCTCCGCTACGGCTATCTCGGAACCCGTGAATATTACAAGGACTTCGACCTCACCGTGGAGTTCCGGCAGTGCTCCAACGGCAACTCCGGCCTCTTCTTCCACTCATTCGTGGAGGGCGGCTACCAGAACAACATCGTGAACGGCTGGCAGTGCGAGGTTGCTCCGAAGGGCTATGACACGGCAGGCATCTACGAGTCATACGGCCGTGGATGGCTGGTTCAGATTCCTGACGAGAAGGAGGAGATCCTCAAGGAAGGAGAATGGAACACGCTTCGCCTGAGAGTGGAGGGCGACAATGTGAAGACATGGCTGAACGGCGAGCCTATGGTTGACATCAATGACGAGCTGATCGGATCAAAGTCAGGCCGCATCATGCTCCAGATCCACGACGGCAACAACATCAAAGTCCTCTGGCGCAATTTCCGCCTCACGACTTTATAGTAATCCTTAACGCAAACTAAGTAAGCGTTAAAAAACAAGTAGGTAATCTTTTAACGCTTACTAAACGACACAAAAGGACACAAAAAAGAAGTTGGCTGATTTTGCACGTTACCAAAATCAGCCAACTTCTTTTTAGCATCCCACCAGTCAATCGAACCTGAGCATGGAATCATCCAGCCACTTTGTGCCGACCAACGCCTGATAGTCGCCGGTGTCCTTGCCGGACCGGAAATTACGGAAATAGCGGTTCTCCGAAAGGAGTTTTCCGTCAGCGGAAGTCAGGGAGAGAGTCACGATGCAAAGACCATCCGGCACATCAGCGATATCAATAACCTGAGTCGTCGTGTCTTCCGCAGGACTTACCTGGGCTGTTTTTGAATATACTTCCTCACCATTCGGATTGACTAAGGTAACGCTGGCTGTAAGGTTATTAAGATCACCGCAGCTGGCGTTGACAACCTCAATCCGGCAAGTGGCCGGGTTCAACTGGATGTGCAACGGCTCACAGGCCTTCCTCACGGCGGCGCACGCACCGGTCGGACGGAACCAATAGTCGTAAGTCTGCCATGCGAGGCTCGGCCACGCACTGTGGGACATCCAGATCAGCAATCCCTTGCGGTTCACATTGTTAGCCTCGTACATGGCACGGTAGCCATCATAGTTGATCCATTGGGCATACTTCGCGAACCTCTCGGCGGACTCCAATGCCTGGTCACCGAAACGCCTGCGGGTCATCCCGATGAACGCCGTGTCTCCCTGCGCTCCCGTCCTGGTGAAATCATGCTGCCCCCAGACATCATCGATAGGCCACAAATGCCCGGATGTCAGCATCTGCGACAGGCTCTTATAGTCCATGATGGCCGGCATTCCCCTCTCGCTGTGGAACTTGGACGTTGGGTTCTCGAAATAGAAGGAAGGCTCGACCGCACGGTAAGGGCCGTGACCGCTGACACCGTCGTCCGCTGAGCTTGGGATGTACACGATGTCGGAATGGAGATCCTTCACGGTCCTGACAAGGCCATCGTTCAAGGCGGCAGGAGGATAGCCCTCGTTGCGTCCGCAGTAAAGTCCGATGCTTGGATGCTTGCGGATAAGGCTGACATAATCCCTCGCGTTGTCAATGAACATCCCATTGTCGTCCGGATCCGGACCGTCGGCCGGATTCGCAAGCCAGAAGTCCTGCCAGACCACGATTCCGTACTTGTCACAAGCCTCGTAGAACTCCTCGTCGCCCGTCTGGCCGACCCAGTTACGGATCATATTCAGATTCATGTCTCTGTGCATGCGGACAGCGGTGTCATATTCATCGGCTCCGTAGCGGAGATTATATTCACTGAACCCCCAGTTCCCGCCTTTCGGGAAGAAGCGGCGGCCATTGATGAACATTTTAAGGTCGCTCATCACGTCGCCGTAAGTGAATTCGCGGATTCCGGCAAGCCACTCGATGGAGGTCATCGCCTCGTCCGCCCCGTCAGGAATGAACGAGAAGGTGGCCTTGTGCAGGTTCGGCTCGCCGTAGCCGTTCGGCCACCAAAGAGCGATCTCGCGATCCTTCAGTTGTGAATATTCCTCCGGCGTGAATGCCAGAGTCTCGACCGTCCCCGCCTTGGCGACGATATGCCGCTTAAACTCAATTCCTTCTATAGTTCCACGGAGGGTTCCGGCAACGTCTTCCGAAGAGACTCCGGCCACATTGACGGACACCGTCATCGATGCCAGACCGTCCTTCAAGCGGCTCTGCACCAGAGGGTCGCTGAGGTACACCGGAGCGGACCGCTCGATCCTGACATCGTTCCAGATCCCCATGTCACGGCCTCTGACCGTAGGCATCCAATCCCAGCCGACGGTCGCATGGAATGTTGGGTTGTCGGCTCCCAACTGACCTCCGTTGAAGTCAGGACTCTCGGCGTTTTTCTCCTTTACCGCCGCGTAGTGAGCCGGCTTGATGACGCGGACCGCTACCACGTTACCGTCCTCCCGGAGCAGATCCGTGATGTCAAAGCGTGCGCGCCTGAAAGCGCCGGCGATGTTTCCAAGCCTGTTGCCGTTGAGATAAACCTCTGCCTTCCAGTTGATTCCGTCGAAGGTAAGGAAGATGCGGTCTCCCGGGCGCTTCGACAGGGTAAGCGACTGGGTCGCAGGTGTCCACCTGTACCAGAAATCCGAGTTGAAGTAGGATTCGGAAATATGCAGGTTGTTGTCGGCGATCGCCGGATCCGGAACCGCACCGGCGGCGATGTAGCTGTAGAGAACCGTTCCCGGCACGACGGCAGGCAGCCAATCAGCGTCGTCATATTCATTGGAGGAGATCTCCTCACCGCCGGAAGCCACCGCCGAGGCTCTCTGAAGCTTCCACTCCGCATCGTCGGACCTGCCGTCTTTCACCTTCGGTCCGAACACCTCAAACTCGCTCAAAGCCAGACACTCACCATCATCAGCCGCTCCCGTCAGGCGGAGGCGGACATAGCGCGCGTTCCCTTTCGCCTTGAATGAATATGTCAGCGAATCCGTCGCCGGAAGATCCGCGACTCGTCTCCAGACCTTCGCGTTGTCCGAAACCTCGACCCAGCCGCCCTCGGCTCTATGGATCCAATGCAGCCGGATCTCGTCGAACTTTCTTTTTGAGCCAAGATCGACGCTGATCCACTGCGGGCCGCCGTCCGCGCTCATCCATGCGCTGGTAAAGACCTCAGAAGGAAGCACGTTGAATCCCCTGGCCTCCTTTGAGTCGTAAGGCCCCGTGTCGGAACTTCTGCCGAAGGACTTCTCCGAGGAGAAATCCACGGACTTGATGACCCAGAAAAGAGCGCCTTCCATCTCGAACTGAACATGGAAGCGACTGAAATCCACAGCATTGGCAAGAGGTATCTCCAGATCCAACTCCCTAGCCGGCCTTGTCAGAGTCTCAGCCTGCTTATTAGGGTCGGTGATCACCTCGGGATGGCGCGGCGATCCCGGCAGCCCGGATCCTCCGATGAATCCGACCTCACGGAAATCCGTACCGGAGCCTGAAGCGCGGCAAGAAATTGACCATTCAGAGCTAGGTTCCTGATAGACGACATATCCCCGGATCCTGACACAAAACGCGGTAAAACTCTGGCGTCCCCACTCATATTCAAGAAAGGTGCTGTACCCTTCCAATGTGTTTCCTGAATATGGCCCCGCATCCACCGTCCATTCTTTCTCGCGCCGAGGAAGTTCGCCCTCGGGCGTGGAGACCTTCAGCCAGGCCGGCTCCCCACTCTCGACGACCCCGTCGGTGACCAGTTGCGCCGTAAGGTTGTAGTCATAGGTTGACGATGCGTAAGCCGCCTTGTTCAATGCGATGTTCTCGTCAGGCCCATTGCCCGAGCACCCGGCCAGCACCAGTGCGAGAGCCACCGCAGCGGCGAAAGATGATTTCTTCATTAACATATCAATAAATTGTTTCTGCAAGATAAGTAATCCTTAAATATAATCGAACGAATATAGTAATAAATATTCGTAAAGCAATAAGGAGGTTGCGGCGTGAGGCTGCGGGCGGGATTCGGTGTTTTTCACGCTCGGAGCGGCACAGATGAGAGGCCGCAGGCGGGATTCGGGGTTTTTCACGCTCGGAGAGTCACCGCCGGGAGGCTGAGGGCGGGATACCAGATCGGAGGATGGGTAACAAGCATCATCCTACAATGCGTAGGGCACATCATACAAGGAAGAAGAGCATCTAAAAAGAGTAAAGTAAAACTAATGACTATTAGTTCATTACAGCGATTTGGCGGAGGATACAGGATTCGAACCTGTGGGGCCTTTCAGCCGACTTGTTTTCGAGACAAGCACCATAAACCACTCGGACAATCCTCCGTGTTTTGCGATGCAAAAATAACAATTTTCGGGGAAATTATCAATCCGCATCGCTCTTTATTTGGTCAGCGACATACAAACCGCCCCTCGTGAGGCAAAGCCATAATAACTATGATCACCGGTCTGACTGATCCTTGCGGTTTCCGATCTCCACAGAAGTGAGCGAAAGGGCAATCAGCGACTGCGCCAGGATGTAGGTCAGCATCACCAGGAAGCCATGCAACGGAAGGCGTATGCCGGTGAACATGCCGGCGGCAAGGATCGCATCAGAGATGACAAACAGGACATAGCCTACGAGGGTCATGATGTAGAGGCGGTTTTTGGTCTCGACGGCTGCCAAAATCACCGCGTTGATGACAAATGCGAACACACATGCGTACACCAGGACGCAGCCTCCCAAGAATCCCTTGACATCGAATGCGTGGGCGGCGATGGTCGTGACAGCGATCAGGATGGCCAGAATCATGAACCTCATCAGCACCTCCTTTGTGCCTGTAACTTTTCGCGGCTCAGGAATCGTCAGGAAATAGAATATGTGACCGACGAGAAAGGCCAGAAGCCCAGCGAGGAAGAAGGTCTGCCCGTTGAACATCAGCAGGATGTCCCCCAACGCCCCGAACGCCATAGCCAGCATCAACGTGGTCACCCGCCTTCCGCGAACGCCTTCCCTTGTCAGTAGCAGCCAGCAGAAGAGCGCCAGCGACGGCACAATCAGCGGCTTGGAGCATAACACAAGAATATTCACACCCAAAAGCTTGCCGAGCAGATTCGCCACGGACGAAAGTATGAATATCGCCGCCGCCAACTTTTGCGACACATTCAAAGACTTCATAACCAACTAATTATTAAGTAATCCTTAAAAACTATCCTCGAAAATTCTTCACAAATCTTTACCAACTTATTTTTTAATACTTACTAAAGTCAAACAATCATATTCACAAACCATTGCCATGGTCATGTACCGCCGTCATTCCTCCAAGGACAACTTCCTTACTGACAAAGGAATAGGATGGATCGACTCCGGTTCGACATTCCGTCTTAACGTGGAGGCCAGCCTCTCAAGGGTCTTTCTCCTGTCCACCGGCGACAGCTCGCACTCCCACACCACAATCACATTCCATCCCAGCGCCTCAAGAGCGGCGGTCTCGGCAGCGTCCCGCTCCTTGTTCCTGCGGATCTTCTCCGCCCAGAACTCAACGTTGCTGTGCGGAAGCCTGAACTTCCCGCACCCTGGATGCCCGTGCCAGAAGCACCCGTTCACGAATATCACGGTGTGATACCTTCTAAGCACAAGATCCGGACACCCTGGAAGCCTCCTTGAATGCAGCGAGTACCTGAACCCCATCGAATGCAGCCCCCTGCGCACAACCATCTCTGGCCGTGTGTCCTTCCCCCTGATACGCGACATGCAATAATGCCGCTGCTCCTTAGTCATCGTGTCCGGCATGGTCGACCATCGCTAAACTTTATCATTAAAGTAACGCCTGACTATAATGGGCAATACTCTGACTTTTTTCACTATGACAATAATATTCAAAAATATCAACAATTGCAAATGTTGCTCGAGAACAAAAAAAGCCCGTCCCGAAAGAGACGGGGCGGGCGTGTCTGGCTGCTGTCTGTCAGACGGCAGGTGGTGGTGCATTACTTTTTGGTTATGCGGGCTGTCCAACCGCCGCCGGGGGCCATGTGGATCGTTAACTTACGGTCGGCGGAAAGCTGGGCGGACTCACGTTTGTAGTCGCGGGCGGCGCGGTCGGCGTTGATGCCGTCGCGGAAGATTTCCATGGTCCAGTCACCTTCGCCAAGGAAGGAGAGATCAAGGGTTAGGTCGCGGGCGGTCCAGTCGTTTAGAGAGCCGACGTACCAGATGTCGCCGCTACGGCGGGCAAGGGTTATGTAGCTGCCCAGAACACCGTTGACGGACACGCTCTCATCCCATGTCGTAGGGCAGTCGGCGATGAACTTGGTGCACTCCGGCTCGGCCATGTAGTTGGACGGAGAGTCGCACAACATGTTCAGAGGAGAGTCGAAAACTACATATTCAGCAAGCTGATGGCAGCGTGTGCCCTGGCTCATCGCCTCGGAGTTGACCGGATGGTAGTTCCTCCTTGTGGCGTTGCGCATAGCGCCTTGCGTGTAGTCCATCGGGCCGGCGGCCATTCTGATGAACGGTACGGTGACATCGTAGGTCACCTGATCCACGTCGGACTTGCTCCACTTCATCTGCTCAAGGCCGAAGACTCCCTCATAGTTGATGACATTTGGATAGGTGCGGTTGAGTCCGACCGGCTTGAATGCCCCGTGGAAATCAACCAAGAGTCCGTACTTGGCGGCGGTGGCGGCGGCGCGCCTGAAGAAATCCACCATCATCTGGTCGTCCCTGTCCATGAAGTCCACCTTGAAGCCTTTTATTCCCATTTCAGAATAATGGCGGCAGACATTCTCCATGTCACGGTCGAAGGCATAGTAGCCGGCCCACAGGATGAGGCCGACGTTGTGAGCCTTGGCATATTCACAAAGCATCGGGAGGTCGATCTCAGGGACGATCTGCATCAGGTCGGCCTTCTTGTTGACAGCCCAGCCTTCATCGAGGATGACATATTCAATGCCATGCTTCTGGGCGAAGTCGATGTAGTACTTGTAGGTGTCGTTGTTGATGCCGGCGCGGAAGTCCACCCCGTAGATGTTCCATGCGTTCCACCAGTCCCACGCCACCTTGCCAGGCCTCACCCAGCTGTAGTCCACCGAAGGATCGGCGGGCGTTCCGAGCTTCCAGACCATGTCGTTGACGGCCAGGTCCGCATCGTTTGTCGTCACCATGATTATCCTCCACGGGAAAGACTCGCCGGCCGAGCAGGACGCGATGTAGTCCTCGCGCTCCCTGACAATGCCCTGAAGCATGTTGTGGCCGCCATATTCAACAGTCTTCGGGTACGGCGCGAAACGTCCGGAGAGGGTTGTGGCGTCGCCCTCGTTGTAGAGGTACATTCCCGGATAGTCCAGAAGGTCGGACTCGGTGATCAAAACCTTCATCCCGTCATCGGCGGAAACCGCTATCGGCAGGAAGGCGAGGCGCTCCTTGTTCCAACCGGAAAGAGGAGTGACCGTGTAGGTGTTCTCGAAAGAGTTCCAGTACTGACTCTCAAGGGTTTCCAAGTGCTGAGCCACGTAAGGGACATAGGCGCTCCAGTCCTTCGCGAAATTGAAGCGAGCCTTCTCCGACAGCACCTTGCCGTCTTTCTTCAGCGAGCTGACGAAGCGGTAGGCTATACCCTCGTCGTAGGCACGGAAAACAAGAGAGAATTCCTTGAATATGAGAGATAGCTCATTGTAGTTGTCACGAACCTCCGACTTCTTGTAGGCAACTGTCGGAATCACCTGATCCACAGCGGTTTTACGCACCTTGCGCACCTTGTCGTTCTCTCCGAAGACTATGCCGTCCGAAAGCGTCATCGAGATCTCCGACGCATCAATCAGGCCGACAGCGTCCCTTGAGACCGAATAGGAGATTGTCTTACCAACCACTACCGTGGCCGAGAGATGACCGTCAGGTGAGACAACCTTGTAGGATCCGTCCTTCGCGGACGAGGTGAAAGCAACCGTAAATAATGCGGCGGCTGCCAGTACAGTTCTGTATGTCATAATCGAAAAAAATTGTTTTGTCATTTCGCTTGATAAAGATACTAACATCTTCGGATAATTCAGCATGCTGAATCAAATATATTTGCAATAATCCTGTTGAGCAAGGCCTCCGGATCCTGATTGTCAATGGGGTCAGATCTTGACCTCCACCTTGTGATGCCCTGATTCCAGGATGGCTGTCCTGGAATTCTTCAGGACGACCTCGGCCTTGGTGCCGGCTGGAACATCTATCTCAAGGACGGCTGACCTGGATTTGGTGGTCTTCCGGGAGAGGGAGACGCTGATCCTGCCGTACTTAGTCTCGAACGAGGTCGAGGCGCGCCTTAGCCAGCCCATCTGCGGACGGACGGAGAAGGTCTCGAAGGCGGGAGTCAAAGGAGCCACGCCGCAGACTTTCTGGCCGAGCAGTATGATGTTGGCGCCGGACCAGGCATGGTTGCTGGAATTCGTCCAGTTCCAATGCTCATAGAGAGTCGAGCTTCGCTCATCCATGATCGTGGCCATTCTCCTTTTCATCCTGTCAAGAGCCGCGGAAGGCTCTCCAAGCACGAACAGGGCCTCCACCATGTACTTCTCCATGTAGGTCGAGGCCATGTCCGTGGTCTTCAGTACACGAACGATCGCAGGGTACTTGTCCTCCGAGGCTATCCCGGCAAGCACCGCCATAGCCTGAGGCCTGTCATCGGTACGGTCCCTGTAGGACGGACTGCGGTAGCCCTCGCCGGTCCAGTACAGCCTGTTGTACGAATCCTTGAGCCGCTCCATGACCGAACTGATCATGGCCACGTCCCCGGTCTTGCCAAGCAATCTGGCGAACTCCAGCTCGCCTTTCAGCGCAAGGTAATACAGACACGGCATCAAGGCGAGCTGATCGACCGGAGAGTCGGCGTCCGGCCAGTCCCAGTCCCCTGTCCTGTAGACCGGAATCCCGTTCTCATCAAGCCTCCAGACCTCATGCAGGTACTTTTTCATCCTGTCATAGACGACCGGGACGAAGGAATCGTCGCCTGAGTAGAAGTACTGCGCATGGAATCCGTACCAGCCCAAGGCGGCGAGCATCTGGGACGGCAGCTCGGCGGAGTAGTTGAACGCCGGCACAGGAGAGGACAGCACACCGTCCACCCTCTGCCAGTTCACCAGCTCGTGTATTCCCTTTACCGCCAGCGCCCACGACGACGGTGACAAGGAGTAGAAGGCCATTCCCAGCTCATTCACCTCGTCGCCCCACCACTGCGCCCTCTCACGGTCAGGGCAGTCCATGTAGGTGTCGCGCATGCAGACATAGAGGGTACGAACCGCCTTCTTCCAATATTCATTCAGGAAAGGGTCGTCACATTCGAACGTTCCGGAGATCTCGGTGTCGTAGCCGGTCTCCCTGTACTTCACGTCAAGGACTTCCACGTCGGGCGGAAGGATATAGAACATCTTGTCGCCGTTCAGCCAGCCGAGGCTCTCATATTCCTGCACACCATCTTTGGTGACATATTCAGCCCAAAGGCACTGCGTCTTGGCCAAGGCGACCTTGTAGTGGTCGGTCTGCAACCTGATCGTCCTGCCCGCCGGCGCCTTCACCTTCAGGTACGGCGTGATCTGGGCGTTGTACGGAAGTGCGCAGACCAGGGTGTCGCCCGACCTGCGAACCTCAGGATAGTCGAGCAGACCACTTGTCTTCCAAAGAGGTATGGGTCTTTTGACAAGCTTGCCGAAAGGAGCCTGGCCGACTATCACCGGAAGCTCCATCGCACTTCCGAGGCGTTTGGCGGCAGGGTCGCGCCAGTCAGGGATCTCCTTTCTGGCGTCATAACGCAGGTTGCTCTCCGGAAGACGGTAGTTGGCCTCCGGCTCCCCCGCGCTCGAATAGGCGCCGAAGACCGTCGCCTCCCAAGTCTTGTCAGAGAGGATCTCCAGCCCGGGAGCCTCCGCCTCGAAAAGCAGTCCCGCGAGTCCGCTGCCGGCATGGCTGAAACCGTTGCGACCGAAATACCAGACAAGGACGGAGATGCAATTCTCTCCCTTCCTCAGGAAAGGAGCGATGTCCACCTCGTCATAATAGGAGTCTCCGGGAGCCGGGCCACGCTTGAGGCCACCCTCGAACACGACCAGCGAGTCATTGATCCAGAGCCAGTACTTGGAGTCGGCGGCGATCCTGGCCGTCATCACTTCCGGGACTTCCGCCACGGTGACCTTCTTTTTGAACGCGAGCCAGGAATTAGTCTCGCTCCGGTACTCCTGTTTTCCTATCCAGCGGGCCTTCCACGCGGTCTCCCGGGCGGAAAGCGCGGTGGCCGCAAGCAAAATACCGGCGGCCACACAAACTATAAAACGACGAGCGCTCATCAGTCAACCTTGATTTTCAATGAATATGTTCCCGCGGCCAGCGTCCTTGGTCTGCCGTTGGAGGCCGTCACCGTGGCCGTTGTCCCTTCGGGAACCTCAACCGTGAGGGAAGCCACGCCGGACTTGGCCGAACGACGGCTGAGCTGGACACGGATCATACCGTAGTGCGTCTCCACGGAGGCCGAGGCGGTCTTTAAAGTACCCATCCGAGGCTTAACCTCGAAGGCTTTGAAGCCAGGAGCCGTCGGCTCGATTCCGCATAGTTTCTGGCTCAGGATGGTCAGAGGGCCTCCGCTCCACGCATGGTTGACCGTGCCGCCGCCGAAGCCTTCGCTGCCGATGCCCCAACCCTCGAACAAGGTCGTGTAGTCGTAGGCGAGCATCTTGGCGTACCGGGATTTCATCCTCTCAATGGCGAAATCAGCGTGTCCCATCTGGAAAAGAGCCTCCAGGACGTACTTCTCCATGTAAGGGCTGGCGTGATGTTCCTTTTTAAGAGTCTCGAACAGAGCCGGATACTTATCCGGTGAGGCGAGGCCGGAAACAATGGCCATAGCCTGCGCCCGGTCATCAGTCTGCTTCTTGTAGTCCGGATCACGGTAGGCCGAACCAGTCCAATACTGAGCGTCAAAACTGTCGGAGATTCTTTTCATCAAAGCCTCAAGCATCTCAACATCCTTCTGCTTGCCGAGAATGCGGGCGAAATCCTTTTGAGACTTGAGGGCAAGATAGTACCAGCAGTTCGTCAGGACCTCGGTGTCGATGTCGTCGCCCCAGTCGCCCCAGTTCCAGTCGCCCGGACGGACGTTCAGAAGACCGTTGTCCTTGAATTCCCAAAGACCGCTTCCGAGCAGATAGCGCTCCACCTTAGGATAGACCTCGGCCACGAAGGTGCTGTCGCCGCTGAACCAGTACTGGGTGTGGAAACCGTACCAGCCCACGGATGCGAGCATCTGGAGCGGGAGTTCTATCACACGGTTGCCGGCCGGCACCGGAGAATAGATCACCCCGTTAGCCTCCTGCCAGTTCACCAGCTCAAGGATACCCTTTCTGGCAAGCAGCTGGCCTGACGGTGACAAAGCATAGAACGCCTCTCCAAGTTCATTCACCTCATCGCCCCACCACTGCGCGCGCTCGCGGTCCGGGCAGTCCATGTAGGTGTCGCGCATGGTGATGTAAAGCGTTCTGGCCGAGCGTTTCCAAAGCTCGTTGAGGAACGGGTCCCCGCACTCGAACGTCCCCGAGAATTCCGTGTCGTAGCCGGTCTCGCGGTACTTGAGGTCCACGACCTTCACTCCTGAAGGCACGATGTACCACACCTCGTGGCCGTTCATCCAGCCCAGGCTTTCATATTCCTGTACCCCGTCCCGGGTGATGTACTCGGCGCGCACGTTGTTCGCGCTGCCGCCGAAGTAGTTGTCGGTCATGATCCTGACCATCTCGCCGCCTTTGGCCTCGACTTTCAGGTAAGGAGTGACCTGCGCATTGTAGGGCAGCTTGCAATAGAGCGTGTCATTGGATTGACGCACAGAGACATATTCCTTTAGTCCATAGTCTTTCCACATCGGGATCGGACGCTCGGCCATCCGCCCCATCGCAGGCCAGGCCATCTCGTCCACATTGTCGGCTCCGTGCATCTTGCCGCGGACATCGAACCCAGGCATATTCCAGCCCGGCATATCCTTTCTCGCGTCGAACCTTATGTTGCTCTCCGGGAGCCGGTAGTTCGGATGAGGAGCGTCCGTGCTGCCATAGGCAGGATTGAGGGCGCAGACCCAGGACTGGTCCGAGAGAATCTCCAGTCCGGGCGAGACCGCCTCGAAGATCAGGGCAGCCTGGCCGCTGCTGTTGTGGCTGAAGCCCTGCTTGCCGAAGTGCCAGAGAAGGATCGCTATCGTGTTGTCGCCTTCCTTGAGGAAAGGGGCGATGTCCACCTTGTCGTAGTAGGTGCCGTTGGGGAACGGTCCGCGCTTGAGGCCTCCCTCAAACACAGCCAGCTCACCGTTGATCCACATCCAGTACTTCGAGTCCGCCGAGATGCGGGCGACCAGTCTGTCGGGACATTCAGAGACCTTGAACTCCTTGCGGTAGGAGATCCAGGTGTTGGTCGCGCTCTGGCTCAAAGATGGGGTGATCCAGTGAGCCTTCCAATCAGAACGGGACTCCGAGCCGGCCAGTGGCGAGCCTCCGAGAGTCAGTGCGGCCGCGACGGCGGCCATCTTGATAAGATTTGAAAGTTTCATCGTAATATACATTGATCATTGTTCTCGTGTCCGCAAAGGGACGAGCGCCCCTTTGGAAGAAGACAAAGATACGAATTTTCATCGATGAAAAGCGGGCGTTCGTCGATTTGAGTTGAAATTCTTTCCCGCCGACGTTAGTTTCGCATCCGGAACAAGATTCTTACGAACATGAAAGTACAAGCAATCATCCTAATCACCGCACTGACGGTCACAGGCATGGCCGCCGGCGCGCAGAACAAGAAATGGACACTGCAGGAATGCATCGACTACGCCGTGGAGAACAACATCTCCCTGAGGCAGAGCCGGAACGCCCATCTGTCCGGGCTTGAGGACACCTACACCTACCAGCCAGCCCTCTACCAATCCCTCTCCGGCACCTCCCTCCTGCCCGACAAAGCCTAGCCCACCCAGCCGCCGCCAGAACGGAAGCCGAATCCGAGAACACTGAGGCAGAGATGGGTCGCAAGCTCCCGTGAGCCAAACAGCCCATCCTGCGCACGAGGAAGCCGTTCCGCAACCTCTCGTGAGCAAAACCGATCCTCCTGCGCACCAGGGAGCCGTTCAGCATGCTCTCGTGAGCAAGACTGCCCTTCCTGCGCACGAGGGAACAGTTCCGCAACCTCTCGTGAGCCAAACAGCCCGTCCTGCGCACGAGGGAACCGCTCCGCAACCTCTCGTGAGTAAAACCGATCATCCTGCGCACCAGGGAGCCGTTCAGCAAGCTCTCGTGAGCAAGACCGCCCTTCCTGCGCACGAGGGAACCGCTCAGCATGCTCTCGTGAGCAAGACTGCCCTTCCTGCGCACGAGGGAACCGCTCAGCATGCTCTCGTGAGCCAAACAGCCCGTCCTGCGCACGAGGGAGCATATTCACTTAGCCAGACTTATCCTTCTGCCGGTCGCTGCCCTTCAGACGTGGTTGCCGCAGGATCCAGCTGGAAGATCTTTTCCATGAGGTGCCACTTCTGGGTAGAAGTCATGGAAGGGTCTCAGCCCTGGAAGCGGGCGACGTAGGCTTCCCACTCTGCCTGGCGGGGCAAGGTGGCGAGACGGGCGTTGTCCTTGACGAAATCGAAGTCATCGGTGGTGTCCATGATCATGAAGACCCGGCGTTCAAGGCGATAGATCTGCATGTCAAGGATGCCGACGGAACGGATCCCCTCCTGACTCTCGGGCCAGACGTGCCGGTGAGCCTCGATGTAGCTCTCAATCATCTGGCTGTCCCCAACCAGCTCAAGTGTTTGAGAATAACGTTTCATTATTATCTTAGAAGTTAAGCGTCCATGCCTAAAGCCGAAAGCCTAAGCGTGAGCTAGCTAAATGAAAGGAGCACATGCGTAGCTCAAGCCAAGCACTAAGGTGCCAAGCCAAACAGCTCCTACCCTACTCTACTCTTGTCAGATAGTATTAGTGGTGATGATAGTTATATTTTTGAACAAATATACTGATCGAAGTCTACTTTTGGAGGATTGCTGCCCATGCTTATCACAATACGTATAAAGTCTTCGGCTTCTTCTTTTTTCAACAAGCCGCGTTGAATAGCGTAAAACAGAAAATCGTTTGTGGTCAGATAAGTTATTCCATGTTCGTTACAATAATTGGTTATATCTCTGGTGTTGCTGCTGCCTACAACATCGTTGTGAAATTTGCAGTACACCATGCAGGCGCTTTCCCCTTTACCTAGATGCAACCCGTTTGTAGCCGTTAATCTGAAGTATTCCTTTTTCGCTTCTCCTGAAACATTGAATAGTTCTTCGCGAATATCTATTCCATGAGATATCTGTTTGATTAATTCTGAAAGTATCAACATCGGAAGTTCCTTTTTTACAACATCGAGAACGATGTACTGAAATTCCGGAAATATCTTCGGTAGCAATGATAGTTCCCCCCCTCTGACGAAGTGATTGATTACGTCTGCATCAAGCACTATCTTAGTCTTTTTCTCTCCCATTCGATATCATGTTTAGCAGTTCCGTATAATGCCCTTCGGAAATCTTTCCCGTTTCGAAAAGCAATCTGGCTTTTTCTCCGAAATCTCCGATAAAAACGCCATCGTTTCCTGATTCGTACAATGATTTGTCGTACCCGTAATTCATAGCAGACTCTTTTACCGGTATCATTTGTAGCTCCTGACGTTTATTCTCGGAAATGGCCCCTATATCTTTCAAGCGGATAAGCAGCATTGACCGGGAGACCTGAAACAACTGCTCTATTCTTAGGATGGTTGCGAGTTTTACATCATGCTGCAGTATTTCATCTGTGCTGAGCATCGCATACACTCCTTCTCTAGGAAGAAGCAGAACCGATGCGAACAAATCTGCGTTTTTTTCCTCCATAGTCGTGGCTCCGCTGCACATATGTGGTGTGGGATTTTCATCGAAATAAAGGTGATACAATTCATGAGCAATCGTAAAATGCTGTCGTCCTCTGGTAGAATTGCTGTTTATCAGCATGAACATTTTATTGCTTGGTGACTTGCAACTTATACCAAATGACGTGCCGGACAACGGGCGATACATAATTGAAATCTGAAGCTTACGCAATAAGGTCTTTGCTTCTATTGGCTCGGACGGACCCAATTCATTCAAAGCACGAAATCTACCAGCTAATATTTCCGCTTGCTGTATTGATAGTTTTTTCATTTTGACAATAAGTTATCCATCATAAGAGAATTCTTCACCATACGCTTGAACGCTGCTACCTGCGCCATATCATCGGCAGATAAGTTGTCCACCCTAAATGCCGTAGTCAACATGTTTTTAACCACATCTGGATTCTCTTCATATAGAATGTAAGCATCACATCCATACAAGTCAGCTAAATTTTCCATATATTCCAGTGGCAACTCTCTCGTGCCTAATTCATAATTAGAATATGCAGAGCGATTTATCCCCAGAAATGAAGCGACGTTCTCTTGCGTGAAATCACTGACTTCACGCATCAATTTGATGTTTTTTGCAATTATGAGTCTTTCGTCCATGGCGTTTCCGTGCGCTTTAGTTGTTTTTAATCTGTGGCAAATTTACAAACAATTATACTGAATTCCAAATTTTTGCCACACCTTACAGATGAGCCAACCGTCCCTTGCAAATGTTTGCATATCGGCTTGACCTTCCCGGCTCACTCGCCTTTCCCTCGGCATCCGTTCCCCGCGACACACCCTCCCCGTGAATTCGAACGGTGCGTTTTAGGAGTTCACCTCGCCTTCTGCCGTGGGCAAAAACCTACGATCGCACCCAAGAAGAACGCGTAACAGGATGACGGGGGCAAAAGAGCCCGATCCGCACACGTGGTTCCAACGACGGGGGCAAAAACCCGCAATCAGCCAGCCGCTCTCACTCCGGCAAGTTCCAGAATTATGTCTCCCAACAGCTTATAGTTCTACCCTTCAGTAATAGAAGTGGCTTTCATTCATCCCGATTTGTCTGCGGAATACCCCGACATGTCGCTCTCAAGAAAGGCTGCCACTGACTTATGTGACAGCAGTCGCCAAGATAGCCTTAGTAGTAATATTCCGAACAGAAAAAGAAGTAATATTTCCTTTATTGTTCAAATTATTGCTATATTTGCAGCATGAAGATAGAATTAAGTGAAATAGGAACCATTCCAGTAACAACTTCAATCATTGAATCGTTATATCCGGAACTGAAGTCTGCCAACAAGAAAGTAACTTGGCTTGAGAAGCAAGGATTTATCATCAGACTGAAGCGGGGACTTTATGTGGCTAATCCCAAACATTCAGGAAAGACTCTGTCGAGTGAGTTGATCGCCAATCATCTCTATACACCTTCGTATATTTCCATGTCTACTGCGCTACGATATTATGGACTTATCCCAGAGGCTGTATATGTTCATCAATCAATGACAGTAAAACATCCCCGAAGCTTTCAGACTCCAGTCGGCAATTATGACTACAAATATATTTCAAGAAAGGCATTTCCGATAGGAGTAAGGAGTATGAATAAAGGTGACTATGCATTTCTTATCGCATCACCGGAAAAGGCATTGTGTGATTTGATTGCCAATTCCTCAAAAGTCATTCTTCGTTATATGAAGGATGTAGAGGCATATCTTGAGCAGGATATTCGTATGGATATGGATGAGTTCTATAATATGGACGCAAACATATTTGAAGAATATATTAATGTAGGCAAAAAGGCTGATTCAATTTCGACACTTTTAAAATTCTTAAGACGATGAAAAA